>Ga0308164_10000259_pt1 | contig 116328 bp, 105 predicted proteins | sample PhyTR2_FD_201031 | JGI IMG/M metagenome (GOLD analysis project Ga0308164, IMG submission 201031) | Phyllosphere microbial communities from UC Gill Tract Community Farm, Albany, California, United States - DLSLT.R2 | ecosystem: Host-associated > Plants > Phyllosphere > Unclassified | place...
CCCAACCCCGACCGCGCAAGACATTTCAACGTGCCAGCCCCAAGCTCACCCGGTATGCCGAGGAGTTGCAGCCATGACCAACTGGATCAGCGCCCTCGCCGAGCTGCAGGACCGCAGTGAACCCTGCGTGCTGGTGACCATCATCGAAGAGCACGGCAGCACTCCGCGCAACGCCGGCTCGAAGATGGTGGTCACCGCCGCGCAAATGTTCGACACCATCGGTGGCGGCCACTTGGAATACAAGGCCATGCACATCGCCCGCGAGCTGCTCGCCAGCGGCCAGCAGAGCACCCGCCTGGAGCGCTTCAGCCTCGGCGCCAGCCTCGGCCAGTGCTGCGGCGGCGCCACCGTGCTGCTGTTCGAGCCCATGGGCCGCGTGCAGGCGCAGATCGCCGTGTTCGGCGCCGGCCACGTTGGCCGCGCGCTGGTGCCGCTGCTGGCCAGCCTGCCCTGCCGGGTACGCTGGATCGATTCCCGTGCCCACGAATTCCCCGCGCAACTGCCTGTGGGCGTGCGCCAGATCATCGCCGAAGACCCGCTCGATGAAGTCGATGCCCTGCCCGCCGGCAGTTACTGCATCGTCATGACCCACAACCATCAGCTGGACCTGGAGCTGACCGCCGCCATCCTCAAGCGCAACGATTTCACCTGGTTCGGCCTGATCGGCTCCAAGACCAAGCGAGTGAAGTTCGAACACCGCCTGCGCGACCGCGGCTTCGCCCCCGCCGTGGTGCAACGCATGCGCTGCCCCATGGGCCTGGCGGAGGTCAAAGGCAAGCTGCCGATCGAGATCGCGGTGTCGATCGCGGCGGAGATCATCGCCACCTACAATGCCAATTTTGGTGCCGCGACAGGCCGTAACGAATCGGTGGCCCAACTGCTGCCGGCTTCGCGCCGTCAACCCACCCCAGTCAAAAGCCTTCCACGGTCGGGGTAGGAGCTGGCGCAAGCCTGCGAGCGTTAACGGTGGCTGCACCGCCGCCAAGCTCGCAGGCTTGCGCCAGCTCCTACACTGACCGCGCAAATTGCCGAAATCAACGTTGCCCATGCCATTTGCCGAAACCAACCCAGACCGCGCAAATTGCCGAAATCAACGCAGCCCGTGAGCCCTTTTATGACCCGTACCGCCTACCGCGCCGCCATCCTCCACAGCCTCGCCGACCCCGCCGAAGTCGGCGTCGAAGCGTCCTACGAGTACTTCGCCGACGGCGTGCTGCTGATCGAAGACGACAAGATCGCCGCCATCGGCCCGGCCGAAACCCTGCTGCCGGCCCTCGGCGACGTCGAGCTGGTCGAATACCAGAACGCGCTCATCACCCCCGGCTTCGTCGACACCCACATCCACTTCCCGCAGACCGGCATGGTCGGCGCCTACGGCGAGCAGCTGCTGGACTGGCTGAACAACTACACCTTTCCCTGCGAAAGCCAGTTCGCCGACAAGGCCCACGCCGACCAGGTGGCCGACATCTTCCTCGCCGAACTGCTGCGCAACGGCACCACCACCGCGCTGGTGTTCGCCAGCGTGCACCCGCAGTCGGTGGACGCCCTGTTCGAGGCCGCCGAGCGCCTGAACCTGCGCCTGATCGCCGGCAAGGTGATGATGGACCGCAACGCCCCCGACTACTTGGTGGACACCGCCGCCAGCAGCTACGCCGACAGCAAGGCGCTGATCGAGCGCTGGCACGGCAAGGGCCGCCTGCATTACGCCGTGACCCCGCGTTTCGCCCCCACCAGCACCCCGGAGCAACTGGCCCTGGCCGGGCAACTGCTGGGCGAGCACCCCGGCCTCTACATGCAGACCCACATCAGCGAAAACGTCAAGGAAGTGGAGTGGGTAAAGGCGCTGTTCCCCGAGCGCAAGAACTACCTGGACGTGTATGACCACTACCAGCTGCTGGGCGAGCGCTCGGTGCTGGCCCACGGCGTGCACCTGTGCGACGACGAGTGCGCGCGGCTGGCGGAAACCGGCTCGGCCATCGCTTTCTGCCCAACCTCCAACCTGTTCCTGGGCAGCGGTTTGTTCAACCTGCCGCAGGCCGAGCGCTTCAAGGTCAATGTCGGCCTGGGCACCGACGTGGGCGGCGGCACCAGTTTCTCCCTGCTGCAGACGCTGAACGAAGCCTACAAGGTGATGCAGCTGCAGGGTGAAAAGCTCAGCCCGTTCAAGTCACTGTACCTGGCCACCCTCGGCGGCGCCCGCGCGCTGCGCCTGGAAGACCGCATCGGCACCCTGCAACCGGGCAGCGACGCCGACTTCGTGGTGCTGGACTACAACGCCACGCCGCTGCTGAGCTATCGCATCAGCCAGTCGAAGAGCTTCGAGGAGACGTTGTTCGTGTTGATGACTTTGGGCGACGACCGTACGGTGCTGGAGACTTATGCGGCAGGGCGCAGGGTGCACCAGCGCTGACGGTAAGGTTTGGAGGGCTTGGTTGCCCAAGCTGACGCCAAGCTCGCAGGCTACGCCAGCTCCTACACCGATCGTGTTCGCGCCCCCAGATCCGAGGTGGGACGCTGCCGCTGTAGGAGCTGGCGTAGCCTGCGAGCTTTTCGGCCCAACGAAGATCCGCCAGCCTCAAGCCAACTGCTTGCCGCCCAACAAATGGGAAAACACCGCCTGCAGATCATCCGACGCGCCCTCGGCATCGAGGTTGAGCTTGGCGTCGATATGGTCCATGTGGTGCATCATCAGCTCCACCGCCAGCGCGGCATCGCGGGACTCGATGGCGTCGATCAGCTGCATGTGCTCGTCGTAGGAGCAATGGGAACGGTTGCTGGTTTCATACTGGGCGATGATCAGCGAGGTCTGGGATACCAGGCTGCGCTGGAAGCTGATCAAGGGGGCGTTGCGCGCCGCTTCGGCGAGCTTCAGGTGGAACTCCCCCGACAAGCGGATACCGGCGCCGCGGTCGCCACGGGCGAAGCTGTCGCGTTCGTCGTACACCATCTGCCGCAGTTCGGCCAGTTGCTCAGGACCGGCGTGCTGCACGGCCAGTTCGGTAATCGCCTTCTCCACCAGGCGGCGAGCGAAGAACACCTGGCGCGCTTCCTCGATGCTGGGGCTGGCGACCACCGCACCGCGATTGGGCCGCAACAGCACCACACCCTCATGCCCGAGGCGCGACAAGGCACGGCGAATGATGGTGCGGCTGACACCGAAAATCTCCCCCAGGGCCTCTTCGCTGAGCTTGGTGCCCGGCGCCAGGCGCTGTTCGAGAATAGCCTCGAAGATGTGCGCGTAGACGCGATCGTCCTGGGTACCGTGACGGCCAGCCTTGGCCGGGTTCACGGGGGGGTTGAGCGGTGGCAGTGGCGCGTCCATGGGAACTCGAAGGGGGAAAGCTGGCGAAGGCACATTGTACACAGTGGGCCTGAGTTCTGCCTATCGCCCTCCCACCTCGTTGGAGCGGGCGATGCCCGCGATGAGGCCAGTGCAGCCGCCAAAAGCTCGCGGGCATCGCCCGCTCCAACGGGCCATCCGGTGACCGTTGGAGCTGGCGGAGCCTGCGATGAGGCCAGCGCGGCCAACCCGGAACTCAAAGGCACATCAGAACCTCAGGGCGCCGGACGCGCCCCAACCGCCCCCACACGCCCCAGTACCGAGCCGATGAACTTCGCGGCGGTCATGCGCTGGCCGTTGAAGTCGACCATGCCGGCGGCATAGTGCAGTTCCGACACCACGTTATCGCCATCGACCTTACCCAGCTGCATCATCACCGCCAGGCCGCTGACCATATTGCTGAAATCAGTACCCTGCCTGGCGATCGCCGCCGGGTCGGTAGCGCCCTGCAAGCGCGCCTGGGTGGTGCCCAGGTCGCTGAGCATGGCCTTGCTCAGCACCACCTTGGCATCCACTGCACCGACGATGCTGGGGCCATAGGCCGGGGCCACGGTGGTGCTGCTCAGCGGCGCTGGCGCCAGGTCCACCGACAGGTTCACCCGGCCTTCGCCGTTGGCGGTCTTGAGGGTCAATTCCTGCAGTTCCATGTGCGGCTTGGCGGCGAGGAAACGCGAGAGGTCGGTTTTCATCCGCTGCTGGTCGGCGTCGTCGAGCTGCAGGCGAAACGGCACACCGGCGGCGGCGGCGGCGCGCTGCTGCGGCATCACCTTGGTCTGCAGCAGTTGGTACAGGGACTTGCTCGACTGCACGTCGAACTGGCCGAACTTGAACAACATGCGCCATTGTCCCAACGGCGTGCCGCCCAAGCTCGTGCTGGCCACGTCATAGCCCATCTCGCCAGCCAGCGCGCCGCCTACTTCCTGGGCCAGCGAGGTAGTCTTCATGCCCTGCAGCTCGAACGGCAGGCCGCCCTGCATCTGCACCCGCAAGCTGCCGAGCGTGGCATCGTTGTGGCCCAGGTAGAAACCGGACTCGCCGCGTTTGCCGCCAAGGTTGAAGGTGAAATCCTTGACCACGAACTGCACCGGCACGCCCTGGGCGTTGACCAGGCTGAGCTGCAGGTCGGCCATCTTGCCGGTCAGCCCATACTGCTCGCCATTGGCGGTCACGTTCAGGTTGCTGTGCAGGCCCGAGAAACTCTGGCCGCCGGTGGCCGGGTCGCCCTTGAGCGGCAAGGCGTCCAGGGTGCCGCTGGTTTCACCGCCGTAATGCACATCCAGTTGCGCCTTGAACGGCGAGTCGTTGCCAGCAGCCGCGAACCAGGCCGCCGACGAAGGGCTCGGCTCCAGGGCAACGTTGTTGCTGACCATCACCGGCATCAGCTTCAGACTTTTAAGGCGCGACAGCGGCAGCGGCCCGTGGTCAATATGGTCGACGAACAGGAACTCGGCCGGCTGGTCGTCGCCGAGGAACTCCTTGCTGTGCATCTGCAGGCGCAGGTGCGCGGTGCTGCTGAACAGTTGGCGGTCGACCGACACCAGCTCCAGGTGCAGCATCGGCCGGCCATCGGCGCCGACCAGGCTGGTGGCGAACTGCTGGTTGGCGTTGGCCACCGCGTTCTGCAGCACCCCTTCCACCTGGGAACCGGTGTACCAGGCACCGACCGTCGCCAGTGCGCCCACTACCACTACTACGCCTACCGCTATGCCTGCTGCTTTTTTCATGAGTCTGCTCGACGAATTCCGTTCGTTGGAAGGGTTTCTAGGCGGGCGAGGTTAGCACCCCCCGCCCGGTCGGGCACCGTACAGATACAAAAAAGCCCGCGCGAAGCGGGCCAAGGGGGACGTGTGAGAAAACCGATCAACTACCGCGGTAGGTCGAGTAGCTGTAGGGCGACACCAACAACGGCACATGATAATGGTCCTGCCCTTCCTCAATCCCGAAGCGCAGCACCACCACATCCAGAAACGCCGGTTCGGCCAGCGCCGTACCGCGCGCACGGTAGTAATCGCCGACGGCGAACTGCAGCTGATACACCCCGCTACGGTACCCCTCCCCTTGCAACATCGGCTGGTCGCAGCGGCCATCGCTGTTGGTCACAACGCTGTTGAGCAGGGTCAGCGCCTGCCCTTCCACGCGGTACAGCTCGACGACGATCTGGCTGCCCGGGCAACCGTGGGCGGCGTCGAGGACGTGGGTGGTGATTTTTCCCATGGGCGGTACAGTCCTTGCTGGATGAAAGGGTGGGCCAATAAACCCGGAAATTTTTGCCTAAACAGAGGTTACAAAATAAACCATTACTTGTATACAATCTGGACATCCCGCGGCCAGTCACACGCCGCTTTCGACCAAAAGGATGCCCCCCGTGAGCGCCGACTACCCCCGCGACCTGATTGGCTACGGCAATACCCCACCGCACCCGCAATGGCCGGGTAACGCGCGTATCGCCTTGTCGTTCGTGCTCAATTACGAGGAAGGCGGCGAGCGCAACATCCTCCACGGCGACAAGGAATCGGAAGCCTTTCTCTCGGAAATGGTCGCCGCCCAGCCGCTGCAGGGCGTACGTAACCTGAGCATGGAATCGCTATACGAGTATGGCAGTCGTGCCGGAGTGTGGCGCATCCTCAAGCTGTTCAAGCAGTTCGACATTCCGCTGACCATCTTCGCCGTGGCCATGGCCGCCCAGCGTCACCCGGACGTGATCCGCGCCATGGTCGCCGACGGCCATGAGATCTGCAGCCACGGCTACCGCTGGATCGACTACCAGTACCTGGACGAAACCACCGAGCGCGCGCACATGGCCGAGGCCATCCGCATCCTCACCGAGATCAGCGGCGAGCGCCCGCACGGCTGGTACACCGGCCGCACCGGCCCCAACACCCGCCGGCTGGTGATGGAGGAAGGCGGCTTCCTCTACGACAGCGACACCTACGACGACGACCTGCCCTACTGGGAACCGAACAACCCCACCGGCAAGGCGCATCTGGTGATCCCCTACACCCTGGACACCAACGACATGCGCTTCACCCAGGTGCAGGGCTTCAACAACGGCGAGCAGTTTTTCCAGTACCTGAAAGATGCCTTCGACGTGCTCTATGCAGAAGGCGCCGAAGCGCCGAAAATGCTTTCCATCGGCTTGCACTGTCGGCTGATCGGCCGCCCGGCGCGGCTGGCGGCGCTCAAGCGCTTCATCGAGTATGTGAAAGGCCACGAGCAGGTGTGGTTCACCCGCCGCGTCGACATCGCCCGCCATTGGCATGCCACCCACCCGTTCCAGCCCGAGGCCGCGCAATGACTGTTTTCCAGACGCTGCAGCCGTCGACCCTGAGCCGCGAACAGTTCGTCGCCACCTTCGCCGATGTCTACGAACACTCGCCGTGGGTCGCGCAACAAGCCTTCGATCAAGGCCCCGTGACGGACGATATCGAAAGCCTGCATGCGCGCATGAGCCAAGTGCTGCTGAGCGCCGACCACGCCGCGCAACTGGCGCTGATCAACGCCCACCCGGACCTCGCCGGCAAAGCCGCCATCCAGGGCGAGCTGACCGCCTCCAGTACCAGCGAGCAAGCCGGCGCCGGCATTCACCTGTGCACGCCCAGCGAATTCGCCCGTTTCACCGAACTCAACGATGCCTACAAGGCGCGCTTCCATTTCCCGTTCATCATGGCGGTGAAAGGCAGCGACCGGCATCGGATTCTCGCCGCCTTCGAGCAGCGCATCCAGCACTCGGCCGACACCGAGTTCGCCTGCGCCCTGGCCGAGATCAACAAGATCGCCCTGTTTCGCCTGCAAGCCCTTTGACCCCACTATTCCGAGGCACCGCCTGATGAAAGCCTACGCCGCACCGTTCGAGAAATACGTCAACCTGGCCGACGCCCGCCTGGGCACCAAGGCGCTGTCGGTCACCGACGACTGGTTCGCCGACGTCAACCGCCTGTTCCAGCCCACCCCGGCGGTGTGGAAAGAAGGCGTGTTCGACGACAACGGCAAATGGATGGACGGCTGGGAATCGCGCCGCAAGCGCTTCGAAGGCTATGACAGCGCGGTGATCCGCCTCGGCGTGGCCGGCGCCATCAAGGGCGTGGACATCGACACCTCGTTCTTCACCGGCAACTTCCCGCCCTCGGCCTCCTTGGAAGCTTGCTTCATCAAGGACGGCGACCCGACCGAAAGCACCCAGTGGGTGGAAATTCTGTCGGCGGTGGAACTGCAGGGCAACAGCCACCACTACCACGCGATCACCGACGGCCAGGCCTACAGCCACCTGCGCTTCAACATCTACCCGGACGGCGGCATCGCGCGCTTGCGCGTCTATGGTGTGCCGCACCGCGAATGGGCGACCGTGAGCGCCGACGAACAGCTGGACCTGGCCTCGTCGCTCAATGGCGGCCGCGCCCTCGCCTGCTCCGACGAGCACTACGGCAGCATGGGCAACCTGCTCAACCCCGGCCGTGGCGTGAACATGGGTGACGGCTGGGAAACCGCCCGCCGCCGCACCCCGGGCAACGACTGGGTGATCATCGCCCTGGGCCACGCCGGCGTGGTCGAGCAGGTGATAGTCGACACCCTGCACTTCAAGGGCAACTACCCCGACAGCTGCTCGATCCAGGGCGCCTTCGTCAAGGGCGGCACCGACAGCCAGATCGAAACCCAGAGCCTGTTCTGGCGTGAACTGCTGCCTAGCCAGAAGCTGCAGATGCACCAGGAACACAGCTTCCAGGAGCAGATCAAGGACCTTGGCGCCATCACTCACATTCGCCTGAACGTGTTCCCCGACGGTGGTGTGAGCCGCCTGCGGGTACTGGGCAAGGTGGCCAAGTAATGCGCGCGCTGAAGATCGAGCCCCTGACCAAGGCCGCGTTCGCGCCGTTCGGTGATGTGATCGAAACCGCGGGTAGCGATCACTTCATGATCAACAACGGCTCGACTCAGCGCTTCCACCGCCTGGCCGAGGTGCAGACCGCCACGCCGGACGACAAGGCCATCATCAGCATTTTCCGTGCGCAGAAGCTGGAGATGCCGTTGACCATTCGCATGCTGGAACGGCATCCGTTGGGCAGCCAGGCCTTCGTGCCGCTCAAGGGCAAACCGTTCCTGATTGTGGTGGCACCGGTGGGGAATGTGCCGGTGAGCAATGAAGTGCGGGCGTTCATTACCGATGGGCAGCAGGGGGTCAACTATCACCTTGGGGTTTGGCATCATCCGATTTTGACGATCGAGGAGAAGGATGATTTCTTGGTGGTGGACCGTAGTGGTGGTGGCAACAACTGTGATGAGTACTTTTTTGCAGACGACCAACAGTGGCTACTGGCAACACCGCTTTGAGGTCCTTGAGCACTAAGCTCGAGTGACGTTCCCTGGGCTTTTGCCCGCGCTCCGATGCCGCTGTTCCGGGCTTCTGGGTGCGGGCGGTACCGACTTGGAACGCGGTATCACCGGATCACTCAATAGCACCGGTACCACCTGCAGTCGGAAATCCGGATCTGCATTCTCATATCTGATGATTTCCAGCGATGTCGCCTTCAGGCCGAACGCATCCAGAATGCGCTGCGTGCTTCTGCCATTAGGTGTATTCGACATAAATTGATCCAACGCGCCAGAAGCACCCGTCTCGACCCCCTCCATCTCGGCTAGTGTCTTCTCGTTTGTGACACCTTTACGCGTGATAACCGACGGTAGTCGCCCATAAAAGCCTTCGGCTAGTGCCACGTACTTATATTGCATAAAAGTTACATCAGCAGCATAAAACTGGTTTGTCTCTGACAACCTGTAGTTATAGCCCAACCTCCACTCATCCCTGAGATAATCATTTTCAAAAGTCGAGGCAATCAGCTCCTTTACACCGCCAGCATCCACCTTGGGCTCCACGAGCTGCGAAAAGATAAAGCCGTCCGCCTCATAGATATCCTCAACCACTTTTTCAACTATGTAGGTCAGCCGCTTCTGCGTGTCGCTCTGATATTTGAGCAACCGTTGTTCGAGCGCTATTTCCGCTGCGTTGTTCTTATCGGCGAAAAACTGTGCGGGATGTACTTCCGCGGACAAAAGACTTGATGCCAACCCCTGCGAATCGACCATTGCGACCGGTCGATTTTTTACCATCCAGTACCGATTCAACCCATCCACATTCCCCGCCGGATCGGCACTCAACCACCGCTGCAACCAAGGCGCGTAATACCTGAACCCGTAGTAATACAACCCCGTGGCATCCAGCTCCTTGCCCGAATAGCGCCGCGTCTTGTAGCGCGCCTCCACCGCATTGCGCCCGGCCCAGATCGCCGTGCCGCCGAAGGGGTAGTAGCTCTCCTGGCTGAGCAACTGCCCGGCGCCGTCCAGCTCCAGGTTGCCCGACCCCAGGTGGTCAACCAGGCTGTAACGCAACTGCGTGGTACCACTTTGCTCGCTGCCATTGACCCATCTCAGCACCTGCAGGCCGTCGCGCCCCGTGTCCAGTTGCAACGCGTGCCATGACTCGTCATGCACTGGGTCGTGGTGGATTTCCACCCCAGGCAGGTATAGCACCTCGGCACTCAAGGTGCGCCCGGCCACCTGTCGGCGTGACTGCTTGCGCGCTCGCAATCCAGACGCGTCATACGCATACAGCTCGCCATCGTCGCGGCCACCGGCGCGGGCCACTGTGGTGACCGCCAACAACTGGTTTCGCGCACTCCAGCGCAGCGCTTGCCCGGCGCCCAGGTACAGGCGATTGCCATTGGCATCGAACGCCTCGGCGATGTCGGCCTCGTTGCCGCTCTCCAGGCTGCGGTTGCTGAAGGCCGAGGTGAACATCTCCAGGCTCGGCGCATCGCTGTGGTTCCGGCGCAGCAGGTTGCCAGCCTGGTCATAAGTAAAGGTGCGGGTGTAGCGGCGCAGGCGCGACGGGTCCAGTGGCGCCGCCTGCAACGGCGGCAGGCCAGCGCCATGCTGGGCCACGTCCACTTCCCAGCCAGTGGCCTCGGTCAATTGATAGAGGCTGTCGTAGCGGTAGCGGCACACACCGTCGATGCGCTGGTTGCGGTAGAAACGCGGCGGCTCGGCGAGGTCTTCGATGGCCAGGATATTGCCGACCGGATCGTGGCGGTACTGCAAGGCGCGGATCACACTGCCATCGGCGCGACGCGCGGTCAGTTCGAGTAGCCTGCCGTTGTCGGCGGCGTAACGGGCGTGGGTGCGCGTGCCGTTGCCGAGCAGTTCGCTCTCCACCTGGCCATGGGCGTTGTAGTGGATCGCGCAGACCACCACCTGCGTCGAGCTGCCCGCCAGGGTCAGTGTCATCGACGCCAGCTGCCCGGCCACATCCAGCGAAGGCTGGCGCCGATGGCCGCCCGCGTCGACGCGTGAACGCAGCATCCCGCAGGCGTCGAAACTATCGGTGGTGGTCCAGGCCTGGGCCTGCAGCAGCGCCTCCTGCTCCGCCGTGGTTGCCGGCCAGGACATCGCCTCGATCTGCCGCAAGAAGCGCCGACGTTCGACCTGAACCTGGCCACCCAGACCATAGGCCAAAGTTTCAAGCCAACCGGCGCTGTCCAGTTGCCGCACCGGCCGGCCCGCGCAGTTGGCAGCGCCGGCCGCCTCTGCCTCGCCGTAATAGCAGCGCTCCACGACGCGGGCGCCCTCCCTTCGCGTGGTCACGCGCAGGCAGCCATCGTAGGTGGTCTGGAACTCACCACCGCGGCCATCCCACTCGAACACCGGCTGCCCCGCCTCGCCAGGCAGCGTCAACCGCCAACCGGCATCGACGTTGTCCTCCAGCACCGGCCGCCCGCCGAGGCCAAATACCCGTGCGGTGTTGGCGCGCGTCACCAACCGCGCGTCCCACTGCGCCACATCGCGCCCGGCGGCATCATGAATGTGCCGCTCGACGCGGCGGCTCGCAGTCTCCCCGTCCGTCACCCGGCAGTAGTTTAACTGCCGCACGGGCGCTGCACGGCTGTCGACCACGTCGAGGCAGGGCGTGTGCGCATGAATGGAATCGGGCATGGCGGGCTCGGCGCAGGAGGTATTGAAACAACAGTTTCAACGCCCGTGAGGGCGACCGCCAACTAGCAGAACTGCCAGCTTGATTTATTCCTCGCAACGCAGCTGCGGGAAAAATTTTCCTGACCGAACGCCCCACTTTTGTGAGCCCTGCGCCGTAACGGAGCACACTTGGCCCTGGCTGGGTTCCTGACCGAGCAGTCAGGCGCTTCATTCTTGCCATCACTCCCGCTAGAATCGCCCGCCCGCAGAACCCGATAGCCCAAAAAGAGCATTTCAGAGCCATTTTCATGTTTCTGGCCCACCTCTTGCTATCACTTCCTCGCGACTACAAAGCTGACCAATCGGACGACTTTGAAACCCTTTTAACGAGGCGCCAATACAGAGCGCCAACACCATAAATCACCGACTTTTTTCACCTTGGGAGCAACCGAATGAAACGCACTCTTTCGAGCCTGATGCTGGCCGCCACGGCAACTTTCACAGCTGGGCAGGCCATGGCTGACAGTGGCCCGTTCCTGTGGCAGAGCAACAGCCTGACTTACCTGTACGGGCAGAACTTCAAAGTCGACCCCGAGATTCAGCAGACTTTCACCTACGAACATGCCGACGCCTGGGCGTACGGCGACAACTTCCTGTTCGTCGACAGCATCACCTACAACGGCAAGAACAGCTCCGCCAACGGCAACCACACCCTGTACGGCGAGTTCAGCCCGCGCCTGTCGCTGGGCAAGATCACCGGCCAGAAATTCGCCCTCGGCCCGATCACCGACGTGCTGCTGGCCGGTACCTATGAGTTTGGCGAAGGCGACAACGAATCCTTCCTGGTCGGCCCTGGTTTCGACCTGGCCATCCCCGGCTTCGACTACTTCCAGTTGAACTTCTACAACCGCCACAGCCGTGGCCCGCGCGCGGGCGACAATGTGTGGCAGATCACCCCGGTCTGGTCGTACACCATTCCAGTGGGCAAGTCGGACATCCTGATCGACGGTTATATGGACTGGGTAGTCGACAACGACAAGAACAGCCGTGGCGAATACCACGCCAACCTGCACTTCAACCCGCAGGTGAAATATGACCTCGGCAAGGCCCTGGGGTTTACGCCACAGAAGGTCTATGTGGGCTTCGAGTATGACTACTGGAAGAACAAGTACGGCATCGACAGCACTTCCGGATTTGAGACCAATCAGAATACGGCGAGCGCTTTGTTGAAGGTGTTCTACTAACGCCAGCGTAAAAGCGTCAGGCGCCTGCCCGCGAACCGGAGCGGCCGCCTGGCGCACGTATTACAGCGGCCGCCTGGCCGCCAAGCTCGCAGGCTACGCCAGCTCCAACGCCGACCGCGTTAACAACGCCAATTTTGGGCATGGAATCCGGTCGGGGTAGGAGCTGCCCGGTCGGCGATCCGCTTGGCTGCGAGCGTTTGACTTCAGACGCCCTCGAACGCCCGGCGCAACCGCGCCAACCCCTCATCAATCGCCGCCAACCCCGGCGCCGCGAACGACAACCGGATACTGCGCGGATCCGGCGCATCGGCATAGAACGCGCTGCCCGGCACGAACAGCACGTTTTCCTCGATCGCCCGCTGCAACACCTGCTGCGCATCGATACCCTGGCGGCAACGCCCCCAAATGAACATGCCCCCCTCAGGCGGCGACACCTGCAGGTAATCCTCCAACGCCCGCAAGCCGCCGAGCATGCGCTGGCACTTCTCTCTATAGCCCGCCGCCAGCCTCGGCAACGCCAACTCCAGCGCCCCGCTCGCCAGGTATTCGGCGGCAATTCGCTGGGCCCAGGGCGAGGTGCACAGGTCGCTGGTCTGCTTGGCGATCAGGCAGCGCTGGCGCACGGGCCCAGGCGCGATCATCCAGCCCACGCGCAGGCCCGGGGCAACCACCTTCGACAGGCTCGACAGGTGGATCACCCGCCCTGCCGCGCCGTCCACCTGGTCAGCCAGCGCCAACAACGAAGGCACCGGCTCGCCCTCGAAACGCAGGGCGCCGTAGGGGTCGTCTTCGACAATGAGAAAATCATGTTGCGCCGCCAGCGCCAGCAACCGCAGGCGGCGCGCCAGGGGCAGGCAGGCGCCGGTGGGGTTGGCAAAGGTCGGCACGCAGTACAGCAGCCGCATGGCGCCCCGCGGCTGCCCGGCCAACTGCCGGGCCAAGGCCTCGGTATCCAGGCCCTGGGCATCGGTGGCCGCACTGTGCATCGCCATGCCGGCCAGGCGCAGCGCCTGCACAGCGGCCGGATAGGTCGGGCGCTCGACCATGACGTTGTCCCCCGGGCTCAGCAGCACCTTGATCAGCAGGTCAAAGCCCTGCTGCGAGCCCGTGGTCACGATCAGGTCATCGGCCCCACAGCTCATGCCGCGCGTGGCCATCAGCTGCACCAGCTGTTTGCGCAACGCGGGCACCCCCTCCGTGGCACCGTATTGCAGGCACTCCAGCGGCGCCCCGCGCAGGGCGCGGTCACTGGCCAACTGCAAGGCCTCGCGGTCGAACAGCTCGGCGGCCGGGTAACCGCCGGCGAAGGAAATCATTCCGGGCTGCGACAGGTACTTGAACAGTTCGCGAATCGCCGACCCGCTGGGGTTGGCGAAGGCCGGGGTGAAACGGTAAATGGGCGCCAGGTTGCTCATGGGCGGGTCTCGATGGAGGCAGAGCCAAAGTATCGAACCGCGTTCAACTGACGACAAGCGAAGATAAATCGCAATGTCATGCACTAGAGGCATGGGTTGCCAGTCTATCCGGCAGCCACACCAGCGCAACCTGTCAGATGTGTCAGGTGACGGTCGACCAGCAAACCGTCACCCTTTGCATTCGCTCGCTTGATGTCGAGCACGGCTCAACCTTGATGGACGCGCATGAAATGCTCCAGCCCCCGCACTCACGGACCCCGACGCTTATCAGCCATGACCCCAGAGGGCAGCAGATTCGCTCCGTGCTCTACCGCAGGTGCGAGGCCGGTACCCAGGCCCAGGCCGGTGCCAACCGCGAGGTTTTCAGTGCCGCGGGGCACCGGGTCGCCCAGTGGGACTCACGGTTTCTCGACCAACTCGACGCCGGGCGCGATACGCCAGCCAACCAGCGCTCGGTGCACGGGCTCTCTGGGACGGAGTTGATGGCCTACCACTGTGATTCGGGCTGGCGCACCAGCCTGTTTGGCGATGCCGGCCAGCCGCTCGCCCGATGGGACAGCAAGCACACCCGCCAGCGAATCGAACACGACGCCCTGCTGCGCCCGACGGCGCTTCACGAACGCAGGGAAGGCGCCAGTGAACAGTGCATCGAGCGTTTCGACTATGGCGACGCCAGCGACCACCAGAACCGCTGCGGCCGCCTGGTGCGCCACGACGACCCGGTGGGCAGCCTCTTCTACGATGACTATGCCCAGCGGGCGACAGCCCTTAGCGTCACCCGGCGATTTTTGCAGGCCTGGGAAGATCCTGATTGGCCAACGGCCACAGCCGCCAGAGAGCCCCTGCTGGAAGCGCACGCCTACACAAGCCAGTGGCGCTACGACGCCTGTGAAGGCGTGCTGGAACAGCAGGATGCGCAAGGTAACAGGCAACGCCCTGGCTATGGTATCGATGGGCAACTGGCCCAGCTGCTGATCAACCATGGCGGTGTGGAAACCCTGCTGCTGAGCCAACGCAGCTACGATGCCCAAGGGCAGCTGATTGCGGAAACCAACGGCAACGGTATGCTTACCTCCACCCACTATTCGCCACTCGACGGCCGCTTGCAGAGGATCGTGACACGGGCCAAGGGTGAAACGCTGCAAGACCTCAATTACGCGTACGACCCCGTCGGCAACGTCATCAGGGTCGAAGACCGTGCACAATCGAGCCGCTGGTTCGCCAATACCCGGGTGCAGCCCGTCAGCACCTTCAACTACGACAGCCTCTATCAACTTATTCAAGCCACTGGCCGGGAAAACGCCCCGGCAGAGGGTACCCAGCCATTCCTGCCCAGGCATGACCGCAACGATGACAGCCGCTGGCGGGCCTATGTCCAATATTACCAATACGATCGCTCGGGCAACCTCACCAGCCTGCGCCACGTGCCCTCTTCGGGCGCCGGCCATACCCGTCATATGGCCATCGATCCCGACAGCAACCGCAGCCTGATCGCCACAGATGAATCGGCGCCCCCGCCAGATTTCGAACTGGCCTTCGATCGCAACGGCAACCAACGCGAACGCGTGCCCGGCCTGCCGTTGCAGTGGAACCAGCGGGATCAACTGCAAGGGACAGCGCTACTTGTGCGTGGTGGAGATGGCAGCCTCGATGATCGGGAACTCTATGGCTATGGCAGCGATGGCCGGCGCGCTAGAAAGCTCACCATTGTCAGAACCGGTGATGGCAAGGCCACGGATGAGGTGCGGTATTTGCCTGGCCTGGAAATTCGAGTGTCTTCCCGAACTCGTGAAACCTTGCACGTGATGACCATTCAAGCCGGGCGAACCCATGTCCGCGCTTTTCACTGGCAGGCGGGACGGCCACCGGATATCGCCCTTGGGCATATGCGCTACAGCCTGGCGAACCTGCTCGGCAGCTGTTCGCTGGAAGTGGACGAAAATGCCGATACGCTGGGGCAGGAGGAATACTACCCGTTTGGTGGCACCTCTTGGTGGCGCTCGAAATCAGCGCTATCGGCGTCTTACAAAAGCATCGGCTATTGCTCGAAGGAGCGCGATGCCAGCGGGTTTTACTATTATGGTTTGCGCTATTACGCACCGTGCCTGTTGCGCTGGATCAATCCCGACCCCGCCGGCGATGTGGACGGTCAGAACCGTTATCGATTCGGCTTGAACAATCCAACCTCGGGAGTGGATAGCCAAGGGTTGAAATGGACAACGGAAATGATTGATGGAATCTCGGTGAGCCTGTTCGACAGCGAAGACCTCGCAGAACCGCAGCAGATCAAGGTGAAAACCTCGCAGTTGAACCTGTTGACGGGCAACTCCGATCGCTATCCCGAGCAGCTGCAGCCTGGAAAATTGAACGTTCCCGACAGCCTTTATAGCGCTGCTACCAACAAAAAACATACGATCCTCAGTTCTAAAGTGACTGCGCCTGAGAGCTGCATTCAATCCACCGAATTTCTGATTTCTTATATGGCTGGGGATCACTCTCCTTTCGATTTCCCAGGCGAAGCCAACAACACAGCAGCCCCCCGTTCGAAGCAGGTAGAAGCTATTTTTGATGGTAATCAGCGCTTCAATGTGTCAACAACCGAGAGTCTCGACAAACAAATGTTTGAAACAGAACTGCACAACTATTTCAGGGCTGAGACTAAAGATGCGGCAAGCGTAGGGGAAGGCATAATCCTGACCCAGACACTTAAAAAAAGAAGTCCAGATCCGGCTGAATACAGCTTTCACTTCATGGCGGTCACCGGGGTGGTCATGAAACGCGACTGGACCATCGGTGCGATGATCGTCAGCAATCTGGCAGAACCCATCAGGACCGAGGGTGAAGAACTGGAGCCCGCCCGCAACTGGCAGCCGAAGCTTTTTAAGAGTATCGCCCAGAGCCGGCCGGCCAACTTTCTCACGGAGCATTATTCCTCCGGCTGGGTCAGGGCGATTCCACCTGGCATGCTAACCCCGGCCACAAAACGCGGCGCTGGCGCCGCTTCTACCGGCGGGAAAAGGAGCAGAATGACCACAAGCTGAGGTTGATCCCGCATTGTTGCCGCTAGCGGGCACACGCCGCACGGCGCTTGGACACGCCACGCCTTGGCAATACTTGGGGCACATCGATTATCATCACTGATGCGCCCCACCTATCAATCCGGCAGTCCCCCCATGGCAATCAACTTCGACCTAAACGACCTCCAGGCCTTTCGCGCCGTGGTGGACCACGGCAGTTTCCGCAAGGCTGCGGAAGCGGTACTGATCTCCCAGCCGGCCCTCAGCCGGCGGATCGAGAAGCTGGAAGCGGCCCTGGGTGTGCGGCTGTTCGAGCGCACCACCCGCAAGGTCAGCCTGACCCAGGTGGGCCGCGCCTTCGCGCCCAAGGCCGAGCGTTTGCTGGACGACCTCGACGACGCCCTGCTGGGCATCGCCGACGTGGCCTCGACCCGCAGCGGCCAGGTGACGGTGGCCTGCGTGCCGTCGACGGCGTACTTTTTCATGCCGCAAGTGGTCAAGCGCTACCACCAGTTGTACCCGCGCATCCGCATGCGCATCATCGACTGCAGTGCCCATGACGTGCACAACGCGGTGGTCAGCGGCGAGGCGGATATCGGCCTGACCTTCACCGGCAACCTCGACCGCGAGGTGGAGTTCGAGCCGCTGGTGCAGGAGCACTACGTGGTGGCGTGCCGGCGCGACCACCCGCTGGCCGGGCGGCCACACGTGAGCTGGGAAGAATTCTGGAGCCACGAATACATTTCAGTGGACCGCACCTCGGGCAACCGTCTGCTGCTGGACAAGGCCCTGGCGCAACTCACGCCAACCCGCCCGAGCATCTGTGAAACCCGCCATGTGGTGACCATGGTCGGCCTGGTGGAAGCCGGCCTGGGCATTGCTGCTGTGCCGGCCATGGCCCTGCCGGTGGGCGAGCACGCGGTACTCACCCAGGTGCCATTGATCGAGCCGCAGGTGCAGCGCAGCGTCGGCCTGATCAAGCGCCAAGGCCGGGCGCTGAGCCCGGCGGCGCTGGAGTTGGAGCGGCTGATCCTGGAAATGAAATCAGCCACGTTGCCGTTACTGGCTGACTGAGTCCAGGCCGGTGTCACGCACCTGGCCCTGCACCCCGGCGGACGACAGGTAGTCGAGCAAGGCCTTGGCCTCTTTCGGGTGCGGCGCGTTCACCGGAATCCCCGCGGCAAAGCGGGTGACCGACTGCAGGCTTTCGGGAATCTTGCCCACATAGGTGGCGCCCTTCACTGGCAGCAGTTCGCTGACTTGCTGCAAGCCGAACTGGTACTCCCCCGCCGCGACCTTCTCGGCCACCGGGGTGCGCTGGACCATGTGGGCCTTGGGCTTCATCTGCGCCTCGATACCCATCTTGGCGAACATCTCCTTCTCCACGTACACGCCGCTGGCGCTGTCGGAATAGGCCACCGACTGCGCTTGCAGCAAGGCCGCCTTGAAGGCTTCCGGGCTGTGGATATCGGGCTTCGGCGCGCCGTCCTTGACCACCAGGCCGATACGCGAATCGGCCAGCTCGACCCGTGACGAAGCCGCGACCTTGCCCTGCTTGATCAGATCATCCAGGGCGTAGCCGACCATGATCACCACGTCGGCCTGCTCGCCACGGGCCAATCGGTTGGGGATGGCCTCCGGGGCCTTGCCCATGGACGGGCCGAGGATGGTGTCGAGCTGGTCGCCGCTCTTTTGCTGGTAGGCGGGCGCCAGGGCCTTGTAGGCGGCGGTGAAGCCACCGGAGGTCATAACCTTGAGGTCGGCGGCCTGGGCGGCCAGGGCAAGGCTCGCGGCCAGGCTGCCGGCGGCGAATTTGAGCAATAGCTTACGCATGGGGTGGTTACCTTTGTTGTTATGGAGGGGGCGACGCGAGGGGGTGAAGCGCAATGCGGCCGGGGGCCCGGCCGCATCTTCAAGCGAAGGTCAAACGGCCGGGCTGAGGCGACCGTGTTTGGCCCGACGGTAGATGTACAGGGTGGCCAGCAGCGCACAGGCGGCGGCAAAGCTCATCCAGTAGCCAGGCGCGGCCTTGTCGCCGGTCTCGTGGATCAACCAGGTCGACATCGCCGGGGTGAAGCCGCCGAATACCGCAGTGGCCAGGCTATAGGCCAGGGAGAAGCCCGCGACACGCACTTCCACCGGCATGATTTCAGTCAGCGCCACGACCATCGCACCGTTGTACATGCCATACAGGAACGACAGCCATAGCAGCACTTCGAGCATGTGCGCGAAGCTTGGCGCCTGGGCCAGGTACGACAGCGCCGGGTAGGCGGTGAGGATAGCCAGCACGGTCATGCCCACCAGCAGCGGCTTGCGGCCGATACGGTCGGAGATGGCGCCGCCGATCGGCAGCCAGAAGAAGTTGGAGATCGCCACCAGCAGGGTCACCAGAAGGGCGTCGGAGGTGCTGAGGTTGAGCACGGTTTTGCCGAACGTCGGCGCGTACACGGTGATCAGGTAGAACGCGGTGGTGGTCATGGCGACCATCAGCATGCCGGAAATCACCAGGCGCCAGTTGGTCGCGAGGCTGGCGAACACTTGCTTCATGGTGGGGCGGGCGACGCGGTTCTTGAAATCTTCGGTCTCGGCCAGGTTGCGGCGCAGGATGAAAATGAACGGCACGATGAGGCAGCCGACCATGAACGGAATGCGCCAGCCCCAGGCGGCGACGGTGTCGGCACCCATCCACACGTTGATGCTGTAGCCCAGCGCCGCCGCGACGACGATGGAGATCTGCTGGCTAGCCGACTGCCAGCTCACGTAGAAACCCTTCTTGCCCGGGGTCGCCATTTCGGCCAGGTACACCGACACACCGCCCAATTCGGCACCGGCCGAGAAGCCTTGCAGCAAGCGGCCCAGCAAAACCAGCAACGGCGCCGCCACACCGATGGTGCCGTAACCCGGCACCAGCACGATCAGCAAGGTACCGCTGGCCATGATCGACAAGGTCAGGATAAGGCCTTTGCGGCGGCCGACGTCGTCGATGTAGGCGCCGAGGATGATGGCACCCAGCGGGCGCATCAGGAAGCCGGCGCCGAACACGGCGAAGGTCATCATCAAAGAGGCGAATTCGTTGCTCGACGGGAAGAACGCCGCGGCAATGTAGGTGGCGTAGAAGCCAAACAGGAAGAAATCGAATTGCTCAAGGAAGTTACCCGAGGTGACTCGGATAACGGCGCCGACTTTCGACGGGGCCGAGGTGGATGGGCTGGTGCTCATCAGGGGTCTCCAACGCTGTTGTCTCGCACGCGAACGCGGGCGGGTTCTTATTGGGGTCGGATACTGGCGTAGTGCCTAGGAAATGATAAGTGCATATTTAACATGAATCGATGTGGCTAAATTATTAATAAATGTTTCAAGTGCTGGCATAAACGTCGCATGCAAGTGCCAAAATGCCGCACCAGCCAGTGCCGGTGCGGCTTTCAGCGGTGCTGGAAAGCTTGATTCAGAGCGGTCAGGCATGCCCGCCCGCTGGTCGGATGGACTTCAGGAATGAAACTTTTTTTACCGACGAACGGTATATTCAGGAGGTTCGGCACCATCGCGGGCATCGCCCGCTCCAACGGGTTTCGCGGGCATGCTGGAGCGGGCAATGCCCGCGATGGCGCCAGGCCTGCCTCCCGCCAGCTTGAGACGCCAATAACCCCGGTGCTACCATGCCGCTCCGCTCGCCCCGCTCAATCCGCCGAGGCGCGCCCTGGGACACCGCCACAGGAACACCGGCCACCATGAGCAGTATCCGCGAGCGCAACAAAGAGCTGATTCTGCGGGCCGCCAGCCAAGAGTTCGCCGACAAGGGCTTCGCCGCCACCAAGACCAGCGATATCGCCAGCCGCGCCGGGCTGCCCAAGCCCAACGTCTACTACTATTTCAGATCGAAGGAAAACCTCTACCGCGAGGTGCTCGAGAGCATCATCGAGCCGATCCTGCAGGCATCCACGCCCTTCAACGTCGACGGCGATCCCCAGGCCGTGCTCAGCGCCTACATCCGCGCCAAGGTGCGCATCTCCCGCGACCTGCCCTTCGCCTCCAAGGTGTTCGCCAGCGAGATCATGCATGGCGCGCCGCACCTGAGCCCCGACCAGGTGGCCCAGCTCAACGCCCAGGCCCAGCACAATATCCAGTGCATCCAGCGCTGGAGCGAACGCGGCGCCATCGCCCCGATCGATGCCCACCACCTGATGTTCAGCATCTGGGCCGCGACCCAGACCTACGCCGATTTCGACTGGCAGATCGCAGCGGTCACCGGCAAGGCACAGCTGGATGAAAGCGATTACGAAGCCGCGACCCAGACCATCATCCGCCTGGTCCTCAAAGGCTGCGAAGCCGAGCGCTGAACGGCCCATGGCACCCAAGCAGCAGGAGCTGGACGGAACTCGCGCCCGGCGGCGTTCGTGGCCTGCCCCTCCTCTGGCTCAAATGGCATAAGCACAGAACCTTTGGTGCTTTCGGCGCGGCGCCGCCACGGCTATAGTCGCGGGCACAAAGCCCCCGCTGACACACAACAAGGACGCCTTACCAGTGAACAAATTGTTAACCGCCACCCTGCTGGCCGCCAGCCTGTCCCTGGCCGGCGCCGCCCAGGCGGCCCAGCCGCTGCTCAACGTGTCGTACGACGTAATGCGCGACTTCTACAAGGACTACAACGCCGCCTTCCAGAAACACTGGCAGGCCGAGCACGGCGAGACTCCGGCGGTGCAGATGTCGTTCGGCGGTTCCAGCAAGCAGGCGCGCGCGGTGATCGATGGCCTGCAGGCCGATGTCATCACCATGAACATGGCCACCGACATCAACGCCCTGGCCGACAACGGCCAGCTGGTGCCGAAGGATTGGGTCACCCGCCTGCCCGACCACAGCGCCCCGTTCACCTCGGCCACGGTGTTCATCGTGCGCAAGGGCAACCCCAAGCAGTTGAAGGACTGGCCCGACCTGGTGAAAGACGGCGTGCAGGTGATCGTCGCCAACCCCAAGACGTCCGGTAACGGCCGCTACGCCTACCTCTCCGCCTGGGGCTATGTGCTCAAGAACGGCGGCGACGACGCCAAGGCCAAGGACTTCGTCGGCCAGCTGTTCAAGCACGCCCCGGTGCTGGACACCGGCGGCCGTGGCGCCACCACCACCTTCATGACCAACCAGATCGGCGACGTGCTGGTGACCTTCGAGAACGAAGCGGAAATGATCGCCCGCGAGTTCGGCCGCGACCAGTTCGAGGTGATCTACCCGAGCGTGTCGGCCGAAGCCGAGCCGCCAGTGACCGTGGTCGACAAGGTGGTGGACAAGAAAGGCAGCCGCGCCTTGGCCGAGGACTACCTCAGGTACCTGTGGTCGCCGGAAGGCCAGGAAATCGCCGCCGCCAACTACCTGCGCCCGCGTGATCCGAAGGTGCTGGCCAAGTACACCGACCGTTTCCCGAAAGTCGACTTCCTCTCCGTAGAGAAGACCTTTGGCGACTGGCGCACCGTGCAGAAGACCCACTTCGCCGACGGCGGCGTGTTCGACCAGATCTACCAGCAGTAAGGCCAAAAGCTCGCAGGCTGGCGCCAGCTCCTACGCCTACCGCGTTTATGCCCGTCTTGCGGAGTGACCGCGGCAGGCGTCACCTCGGCACCCCGATCGCGGATTGAAACGCAATCCCAGTAGGAGCTGGCGCAAGCCTGCGAGCTTGGCGTCAATACCAGCGCCGCAGGAGTCTCCCCAGCCAAGCCAACCTCGACCCCGAGCACGTATCGGCAAAAATACAAATCAGTTACATCTAGACAACACGCCCCGCCTGGGGTAAAAATCTGGCACTACGGCATCACTCTCCTCGCATCACTTCCTTCTTTTCTACGAACACTCGTCAGGCGGTAGCCTGCCCGAGCGCTGGCACCTGCGCCGGCCTTTCCTGCAATCAACTGATCATCACGGGGCTGCCGCCATGAGCGCACGTCATAACCCTGCTTTGTCCTATCGCCCGGAAATCGACGGCCTGCGTGCCCTGGCCGTGCTGCCGGTGATGCTGTTCCACGCAGGCTTCGCGCTGTTCAGCGGCGGCTTCGTCGGCGTCGACGTGTTCTTCGTGATCTCCGGCTACCTGATCACCGCGATCATCCTCAGCGAGCTGCAGGCCGGGCGCTTCTCCCTGGTCAACTTCTACGAGCGCCGCGCCCGGCGCATCCTGCCCGCGCTGTGCGTGATGATGCTGGTGTGCGTGCCGCTGGCCTGGCACTGGCTCGACCCGCAGGATTTGAAGTCGTTCGCCAAGAGCCTGATCGCCGTGCCGCTGTTCTCGTCCAACGTGCTGTTCTGGCGCGAGACCGGCTACTTCGACACCGGCGTCGACCTCAAGCCGCTGTTGCACACCTGGACCCTGGCGGTGGAAGAGCAGTACTACGTGTTCTTCCCGCTGCTGCTGATGGCTGGCTGGCGGCTCGGCCGGCGCTGGATCGTCGCGCTGCTGGCAGTGCTGGCCGTGGCCAGCCTGGCGCTCGCGCAACTGGGCGCCGAGGGTGATTCGTCGGCGGCGTTCTACCTGCTGCATGCGCGCGCCTGGGAGCTGCTGGTGGGTTCGTTCATCGCCTTCTATTTCAATGCCCGGCGCGCAACCGAGCTGCCTGCCAACGCCCCGTTTCTGCACCAGTTGGCAGCGCTGGCAGGCGTCGGCCTGATCGCCTACGGCGTGTTCGGCTTCGACCACAGCACCGTGTTCCCGGGCCTCAACGCCCTGGTGCCGACCCTGGGCGCCGCCCTGGTCATCCTCTTCGCTCAGCGCAACACCTGGGTGGGCCAGCTGCTCGCGACTCGGCCGCTGGTGGCCGTGGGGCTGATCAGCTACAGCGCCTACCTGTGGCACCAGCCGGTGTTCGCCTTTGCCCGCAACGCCAGCCTGGTGGCACCACCACCCGCGGTGATGCTCGGCCTGACTGGCCTGTCGCTGGTACTGGCGTGGCTCAGTTGGCGCTTCGTGGAGCGCGCCTTTCGCGACCGCAAGCAGGTCAGCCGCGCGCAGATCTTCCGCTTCGGCGCCTTGGCCTCGGTGCTGTTCATCGGCCTGGGCCTGACCGGCTTCGTCAACAATGGCTTCGCCAACCGTTTCCACGTCGACCCTGCGGTGATGACCGCCTTCGACGACCCGGACATTCGCGCCAGCTGCGACGTGAACTACGACGGCAACGGCTGGGGCATCGATTTCTGCTTCTTCGGCACGCCCAAGGCGCAGGCCACTGCCCAGGTCGCGGTATTCGGCGACAGCCATTCCGAAGCCCTGCTGCCGGCCTTCGACAGCGCCGGCAAGCGCCTGGGCGTGAGCATTGCCCACCTCGGCGTGGGCGGCTGCCCGCCGCTGCTGGGGGTGGACGTGGTGGTCGGCAACTACGGCCCCGGCGCCTGTGCCAACCTGGCCCAACGGCAATACGACTACGTAAAGCGCAACGGCATCAAGAAGGTGATCCTGGTTTCCCGCTGGACCCTGTACACCGATGGCGACTACGACCACGAGCGCCTCACGGGTTACTTCCTGGTCAACCACGACAGCCAGGCGCGCAGCAAGGAAGCCTCCCGGGCGGTATTCGCCAAGGCGCTGGAAAACACCATCGACGCCTACCGCGCGCTGGGCACCGAGGTGATGGTGGTGGCCCAGGTGCCGCAGCAGCTGGCCAACCCGAAGAACCTGTATTACCGCCTGGCGCGGGAAGGCAGCGAGAGCGATGCGCAGAAGCTGGCGACCGTGGATGCCTTGTCGGTATCGCTGGAGAAACACCAGCAACTGCAGCAGTTCACCCGCGGGCTGTTCGAGGTCGACGCGCAGCAGGGGCGCATTCAACTGGTGAGCCTGGACGATGCGCTGTGCCGTGGGCAGAGCTGCCTGATCGGCGACCAGGATTCCTACTACAAGGATTACAACCACCTGAGCGCCAAGGGCGTGGCGCTGGTGAGTGCGGATATCGGGCGGATGCTGGGGCAGCCATGAACACCTGCCGCCCCAGCCCAACAATTACATCGGTGGCTTGACGCCGTCCTTGCCCGCCGAGACCGACTTGGCGGTCAGGGTGCCGTCTTCGGCCTTCTGCGCGAACAACACGATCTTGGTCCCTGGGGTCAGCAAGCTACGGTCTCCTGGACCCAGGTTCACGATCGGCACATCTTCGGGCACGAACACCTTCTTCTCCCCGCCCTTGTAGGTCAGGGTCAAGGTACGGCCGTTGGCAACCTTCAGTTCACCCACGCTGCCGTTGGTCATCGAACTGTTCGGCGCCAGGTCGAACGGCCGGTGGCCGTCCCCGGTGCCGGCCAGTTCCGGCGGGAACACATGGACTTCCAGGGCCTTGAGGCTACCATCGGCCTGGGGCACGGCGGCGGTGCCGATATAGCTGCCCTGCTTGATCTCGTCCAGGGTGCCCAGGGTCACCGCGCGCACCGTGGCGTCGCTGGCCAGGTGGATGGTGAGGTCTTCGCCACGGGTGGTATGGACCTTGAGGTCGTCACCGTTCAGCGCCGTGATCGAACCGCGTACGCCCATCGGCTTGGGCGGCGCATCGGCGGCCTGGACCATGCCATTGGCCAGCAACAGGGTCAGGCCCAGGGCAGAAGCCAGCGTGCTGCGGCGCAGCAATGTTGAAAGCATCGGTTGCATGAAGTGCACCTTCCTTTTGTGGGGAACCACCGCAGTGTGACCTGAAGCCATGGACAACTGATATACGCAATACCCCTGCACCCGAGAATCTTCATCTTGGCCAGGACGCCAGCCCCGCCTGCGAGTGTGCCGTCCGCTTCTCCGTATACTTCATTCTACGAGCAGCCTCCCATGAGCACCCTTCCCAACGCCTTGACCTACCGACCTGAAATCGATGGCCTGCGCACCCTTGCCGTGATGCCCGTGATCCTGTTCCACGCCGGCGTGCAGATTTTTGCCGGCGGTTTTGTGGGTGTGGATATCTTTTTCGTGATCTCGGGATACCTCATCACCTCGATCATTCTCGGCGAACTGATGCGCGGCGAATTCTCGCTGGTGCGCTTCTACGAACGCCGGGCGCGGCGCATTCTGCCGCCTTTGTTCCTGGTACTGCTGACCTGCCTGCCCTTCGCCTGGTGGTGGCTGGAACCCGAAGCCCTGCAATCCTTCGCCAAGAGCGTGGTGGCGGTGCCGCTGTTTTCCTCGAACTTCCTGTTCTGGCGCGAAAGCGGCTACTTCGACACCGCCGCCGAACTCAAACCCCTGCTGCACACCTGGACCCTGGCGGTCGAAGAGCAGTACTACGTGTTCTTCCCGCTGTTCCTGATGGCGACCTGGAAGCTGTTCAGCCGCCGCTGGATCTTCGCGCTGCTGGTGGTCGCCACCCTGACCAGCCTGGTGGTAGCCGAGCGCGGAGTGCTGCGCGAATCGCCGGCAGCCTTCTACCTGCTGCATTCGCGGGCCTGGGAGCTGTTGATCGGCTCGCTGATCGCCTTCTATTTTTCCTGGCGCCCACGGGCCAGCCACGCCAGCGGCGCACTGGCCGAATGGGCAGGCGCCTTGGGCCTGGGGCTGATCGTCTATGCCGTTTTCATGTTCAGCGAGGCCACGCCCTTCCCCGGCCTGAATGCCCTGGTGCCGACCCTGGGCGCGGCGCTGATCATCCTGTTCGCCAGCCCGGCGACCTGGGTCGGCAAACTGCTGTGCCTCAAGCCAATGGTGGGCATCGGCCTGATCAGCTACAGCGCCTATCTCTGGCACCAGCCGATTTTCGCCTTCGCCCGCCACAAGAGCCTGCTGCCGCCGAGCCTGGCGACCATGCTCGGCTTGACCCTGCTGTCGCTGCTGTTGGCCTACGCCAGCTGGCGCTACGTGGAGCGGCTGTTCCGGGCCCGGCAGACCTTCGACCGCGCGCAGATCTTCCGCATGGGCGCGTTCGCCTCGATGGCGTTCGTAGTGGCGGGCATGGCCGGCAACCTGACCCACGGCTTTTCCCAGCGCTACCCGTTGGACCAAGGCAACCTCAACGCCTTCAACAACCCGGACATCCGCGCCGCCTGCGACAAGCACTACGATGGCAACGGCTGGGGCATCGACTTCTGCCGGGTGGGCGACGCCAGCGGTGACGACACGGAAGACACCGCGGTGTTCGGCGACAGCCATTCGGAAGCCATCCTGCCGGCCTTCGACGTGGCCGGCAAACAGCTGGGCATGGGCATCGTGCACATCGGCCTGGGCGGCTGCCCGCCGCTGCTCGGGGTGGATGTGGTGTCGCACAACTACGACCCCGGCGTGTGCGAAAGCCTGGCCAAGCGCGAGTACCAGTACGTCAAGGAGCACCACATCAAGCGCCTGATCCTGGTCGCGCGCTGGACCCAATACACCGAGCCCGGCTACGACCGCGAGACCATGAACGACAACTTCCTGGTCAGCCACGACAGCCACGAGCTGAGCCAGAAGGCCTCACGGGCCGTGTTCGAGGAAAGCCTGGCGCGCACCATCGATGCCTATCGCGAGCTGGGGGTGAAGGTCGACATCATCGCCCAGGTGCCGCAGCAGCGCGCCGACCCGAAAAGCCTCTACTACCAGCTGGCCAAGGACAGCGGCGAAAGCGCGAGCGCGAAGTTGCAGGCGGTGAGCGATGTGTCGGTGTCGGTGGAGCGCCACGAGCAATTGCAGCGCTACACCCGGGGGATCTTCGAGGAGGACGAGAACAAGGGCCTGATCGACCTGATCAGCCTGGACGACGCCTTCTGCAAGGCGCAGCGCTGCCTGATCGGCAACGCCGCGTCCTGGTACCGCGACTACAACCACATCAACGCCAAGGGCACCGAGCTGGTGGCTGAAACGGTGACCCAGTTGCTGGAAGGCAAGCCGCTGTAGCGCGGCCCAAGGTAACCGATGCCTGGCGGCACGCCGTTGGCGCTCACCGGCACAGGCCTGGCGCGACGCCGCCGCAGTTAACCGGTTCGAGCCTGGCGAGTTGCCATGCGCTATGGATGCAAGCGGCCGAGGCCTGGCGGGATACCGCCCGTGTCGGTAGCTTCCCACGGGCCGTTGAGGCTGGTGGCCCAGGTCCAGCCGCTGTCCCAGCGGTAGTAGGTGCGCTGGCGGTAGTAGACGTTGGGCACGGCGTCGAGCACGTACACGCCCAGGCGCGCATCCCAGTGGCTGGCGCCGCCGGGCGGTGGCGCGAAGCTGGCGGAGGTGCGCGGTACCGGCTTCATCGGCGACGGCGGCGTGGCGGGCGCTGCGGGCACCGGCGTGGCCGTGGGGCGCGCCGGTACCGTTTGCAGCGGCGGCAGGTCGGTGTGCTGCGGCGGTGGCTGGGTGGCGCAGGCGGTGAGCCCCAACACCAGGCTCAACAGGGAAAGACGAGCGAAAGAAGGCATGACGATTACTCTCAGGGTGGGCTGGCTGGGCAATGCAAACAGCACCGGTAGTGCTGTCTTGTACGGTCGGTGTAGGCGCTGGCTTGCCTGCGAGCTTTTGCGGTGCCTGAGCCAACGCCAAGCTCGCAGGCAAGCCCGCGCCTACACCGACCGAGTTCGACCGCCATGCCGCAGGCGTACGCCACTAGGCGTGTACGCCCCAGGCTACAAATCCGGGCTGTCGATGGTCAGGTGCTGCAAGGCCGTGGTGTCGCTGGCCAGCGGCGCGCCGCGGCCGATCCATTCGCCTTTTATCGGCTGGCCAGCACGGGACACCCGTGCCGTCAGTTGGACTTCAGGATAGCCGGACAGTTTCAGGTCGGGGCGCATGGCGTCGCTGTCGGCCAGCTCCACGGTGATCGGCAGTTGCGCCACGGTCAGACGCTTCACCGCCAGCGGAATCGGCGGCCCCTGGGTGGCGCGAGCGAACACGAACACGGTGTCGCCGGGTTGGACCTTGGCTTTTAGCGCATCGCCGATTTCTACACGGACCTTGATGGCCACGGCGCTGGTGGTTGGCGCACCCGCCGAGGAACCACCCTCGACGGTACGGCCCGCCATCGAAGACGGCGCTTGGCCTGGCGTAGTGGGCTTCGTGCCCGTCGCCCCAGCCTGGGAGCCCTGCGCCGCAGAAGGCGAACCCTGGACCGGCGCCGCCACTTGCCCACCGCTGGCCAGCAACCGCGCCTTGGCCTGGTCAATGCCGCCCTGCAGCGGCGCCCGTGAGGCATCCCCCGCCGGCAGTTGCGCCTGCAACCGCTGCCAGTAATCGATGGCCTGCTGGTACTGCTTGCCCTCGAACGCCGCAATGCCCAGCAAGCCCAGGCTGGTCACTTCATTGGGGTCGCCCTTGAGCGCCTCGTCGGTCAGCGCCTGAACCTCTGGCGACCACTTTTTGCCCCCCGCGAAATACAGCGCCTGCGCCCATTGCCCAAGCAATTGCGGCGCGCGCCCCGCCACCTGTGCCGTGCGCGCGAAAATGCGCGCGGCCTCCGCCGGCCGGTTCTGCGACATATAGGCCCGGCCCAGGAAGAACAACGCCTCGGACGAATCCGGCTGCGCGGCCACCACCCGCTCCAGGCGCTGAGTCATTTCCTCCACCGATTTGGGTGGCTGCGCCAACTCGCTGGTCAGTTCGACCTTGTCACTGGAACCGTAATGCAGGTACAGGCCCATGCCCAGCACCGGCACCAGCAAAGCGATCAACGCCGGCCCGGCCTTGCCCAGGCGCCCACTGCGCAGCGGCGCCGCGCCTTCGGTATCGGCCAGCAGTTCGCGCGCGGCTTCGGCCTGGGCGCTGTCCAGCTGCGCCTGGCTGAGAGTGCCCTGGGCCTGCTGGCCCTGCAACTCGGCGACGCGCTCTTCATACAGCGCCACGTTCAGTGCGGTGCGGTCTTCTTCCGCTTGCAGGCGACGCCCACGCAACACCGGGACCAACAGGAACCCCAGGGCAATCAACAACAGCAGCCCGGCGGCCAACCAGAATTCGATCATGGGTGTTCTTTATCCAGCAGTTGGGCGAGGCGCGCGCGTTCGGCCTCGGAAAGGTCTTGGGGAGTGTTGGCGCCCGCCAGGCGCCGGCGCCGCACGATCAGCAGAATCATCACCACGCCGCCCAGCAGCAGCGCCGCCGGGCCGAACCACAGCAGCGCGGTGCGGCTCGACAACGCCGGCTTGTAGCGCACGAAGTCGCCGTAGCGGTCGACCATGAACTCGATGATCTGCGGGTCGCTCTTGCCTTCGCCGAGCATGCGGAAAATCTCCCGGCGCAGGTCGGCGGCGATCGGCGCGTTGGAGTCGGCGATGTCCTGGTTCTGGCATTTCGGGCAGCGAAGTTCCTGGGTCAGGGTGCGAAAACGCACGCGCTCGGCTTCGTTGGCGAACTGGTAGGTGTCGATGGCCGCCTGGGCCACCCCTGCCAGGCTCAGCCCCAGCAGCATTGCCGCCAGCCAGCGCTTCATGGCTTGGCCTCGTCGACCAGGCCCTGGTACAGGTGCGCCAGCTGCTCACGCCAGACCACGTCGTCGATCACGCCCACGTGCTTGTAGCGGATCACGCCCTTGGCATCGATCAGGAAGGTTTCCGGCGCGCCGTACACGCCCAGGTTCAGGCCCAGGGTGCCTTGAGCGTCGGCGATGTTGAGCGTATAGGGGTTATGGAACTCGGTCAGCCACTTTTCGGCGGCGGCGTCTTCGTCCTTGTAGTTGATGCCGTAGATCAGCACGCCCTGCTGCGCCAGCTTGTTGAGCACCGGGTGCTCGACCCGGCAGGCCACGCACCAGGTGCCCCACACGTTCACCAGCGCCGGTTTGCCGAGCAGGTCGGCGCGGCTGAGGGTGCGGTTGGCCTGCACCGTGGGCAGGGAGAACTCGGGGAACGGCTTGCCGATCATCGCCGACGGCAGTTCCGACGGGTCCAGGTACAGGCCGCGGTACAGGAACACCGCGGTGCCGAGGAACAGCAGCAGCGGAATGGCCAACATCCAGCGTTTCATACGGGGGCTCCCGACAGGCCCAGGGCGTCGCGCACCCGGGTGGTGACTTTGACGCGGTAGCGCCGGTCCATGGCCGCCAGCGCGCCACCGAAGGCCGTGAACAGGCCGCCGAACCAGATCCAGCGAACGAACGGCTTGACGTGCACGCGGATCGCCCAGGCGCCTTGCTCCAGGGGTTCGCCCATGGCCACGTAGAGGTCACGGGTGACGCCGGCGTCGATCCCGGCTTCGGTCATCATCGACTGCTGCACGGTGTACAGGCGTTTTTCCGGGTACAGGGTCGTCACCGGCTGGCCGCCGCGGGTGACCACCATGGTGCCGCGGTCGGCGCTGAAGTTCGGACCTTCATAGTGGCGTGAGCCCTGGAAGGTGAACTGATAACCCGCCAGCTCGACGCTTTCGCCCGGCGCCATGCGCAGGTCGCGCTCGGCGTTGTTGTTGCTCGACAGCACCACCCCCAGGGCACAGATGGCGATGCCGACGTGGGCGATGTGCATGCCCCAGTAACTGCGGGTGAGGCTGCGCATGCCCTTGAGCAGGCCCTTGTGGCGGGTTTTGTCGAGCACATCGCGCACACCGGCCAGCACGATCCAGGCGGCCAGGGCGAACACCGTCAGCACCGGCCAGTCGAAATCGCCCAGCAGCAGGCTGAACAAAGGTGCCAGCAGTGCGCTGCCAATCAGCACCGGCACCAGCATGCCCCGCAGCCATTGCAGCGGGGTGTCTTTCCAGCGCACCAGCACGCCCACCGCCATCACCGCCATGAGCAGGCCCATCAGCGGCACGAACAAGGCGTTGAAATACGGCGGGCCGACCGACATCTTGGCGCCGCTGATGGCATCCACCGCCAGCGGGTAGAGGGTGCCCAGCAGAATCGTCGAGGCGGCCACCACCAGCACCAGGTTGTTGCCCAGCAGCAGGGTTTCCCGCGACCACAGGCCGAAGCCGACGTGGCTCTTGACCACCGGCGCGCGCAACGCGAACAGCGTCAGCGAGCCGCCGATCACGATCAGCAGGAAGATCAGGATGAACACGCCGCGCGCCGGGTCGGAAGCGAAAGCGTGCACCGAGGTCAGCACGCCGGAGCGCACCAGGAAGGTCCCCAGCAGGCTCAGGGAAAACGCGGCGATGGCCAGCAGCACGGTCCAGCTCTTGAACACGCCGCGCTTTTCGGTGACCGCCAGCGAGTGAATCAGCGCGGTGCCCACCAGCCAGGGCATGAACGAGGCGTTTTCGACCGGGTCCCAGAACCACCAGCCGCCCCAGCCCAATTCATAGTAGGCCCACCAGGAACCGAGGGTGATGCCCAGGCCCAGGAACGCCCAGGCAGTGATGGTCCAAGGCCGCGACCAGCGCGCCCAGGCGGCGTCCAGGCGGCCGCCGAGCAAGGCGGCAATGGCGAAGGCGAAGGCCACCGAGAAGCCGACGTAGCCCATGTACAGCATCGGCGGGTGGACGATCAGGCCGGGGTCTTGCAGCAGCGGGTTGAGGTCGCGGCCGTTGCTCGGCACCTGCGGCAGGATGCGCGCGAAGGGGTTGGAGGTGAGAGTCAGGAACAGCAGGAAGCCGATGCTGATCATGCCCATCACCGCCAGCACGCGGGCGAGCATTTCTTGCGGCAGCTGCCGCGAGAAGATCGACACGGCGAAGGTCCAGGCCCCGAGAATCAGGGTCCACAGCAGCAGCGACCCTTCGTGGGCACCCCACACCGCACTGAACTTGTAGTACCAGGGCAAGGCGCTGTTGGAGTTCTCGGCCACGTAGCCGACGGAGAAATCGTCGGTCATGAAGGCGTAAGTCAGGCAGGCGTAGGCGAACAGCAGAAAGGCGAACTGGCCCCAGGCAGCGGGCTGCGCCAGGCTCATCCACAGGCGGTCGCCGCGCCAGGCGCCGACCAGCGGCACCGTGGCCTGCACCAGGGCGAAACAGAGGGCGAGGGTCATCGCCAGGTGGCCCAGCTCGGGCATCATCAAAGCAGCGTTCATGGCGTTATCCCTGCTTGCCCGGGGCGGTGCCCGGCATGGATGGTGGACCGGCCTGGCCGCTGTCCTTGAGGGCCTTGGTCACTTCAGGAGGCATGTATTTCTCGTCGTGCTTGGCGAGGATCTGGTCCGCCACCACCACGCCCTGGTCGTCCAGCACGCCGAGGGCGACCACGCCCTGCCCTTCACGGAACAGGTCGGGGAGAATGCCGCGGTAGGTGATGGGCACCGACTTGGCGAAATCGGTGACCACGAAGCGCACGTCCAGCGAATCCGCCGAGCGCTGCAGCGAGCCTTTCACCACCATGCCGCCGGCACGAATGCGTTTGCCGTGGGGCGCTTCGCCGCTGGCGATCTGGGTGGGGGTGTAGAACAGGTTGATGTTTTCCTGCAGCGCGCTGAGGGCCAGGCCCACAGCCAGGGCGACGCCGGCCAGCACGCCACCGATGATCAACAAGCGTTTTTTGCGTAACGGGTTCACTGCGACTTCTCCCGACGCATGCGACGCGCCTCTTCCTGCAGATAACGGCGGCGGGCCAGCAACGGCACGGCCAAATTCCACAACACCACCACAGCACATATGCCGTAGGCGGACCACACATACAGGCCGTGATGGCCCATGGCGAGAAAATCGCCGAAGCTGGCGAAACTCATGGCCTACCCTCCAGTTGCGCGATGACTTCAGCCTTGACCCAGCTGCTGCGGGCTTCGCGCTTGAGCACTTCGAGGCGCATACGCAGCAACAGCACCACCGCAAAGAAGCAGTAGAAACCCAGCACCGTGAACAGCAGCGGCAGCCACATTTCCGCCGGCATCTTCGGCCGCTCGGTGAGGGTGAAAGTGGCGCCCTGGTGCAGGGTGCTCCACCACTCCACCGAGTATTTGATGATCGGGATGTTGATCACGCCGACGATGGCCAGCACCGCGCAGGCCTTGGCGGCGCTGTCGCGGTTGCTGATGGCCTGGCCGAGGGCGATCAGGCCCAAATAGAGAAACAGCAGGATCAGCATCGAGGTCAGGCGCGCGTCCCACACCCACCAGCTGCCCCACGTCGGCTTGCCCCAGATGGCACCGGTGAGCAGCGCCACGGCGGTCAGCGAGGCGCCGATGGGCGCGGCGCATTGCACCACCACGTCGCAGATTTTCATCTTCCACACCAGCCCTACCACCCCGGCCACGGCCATCAGCACGTAGCAGGACTGCGCCAGCATCGCGGTGGGCACGTGGATGTAGATGATGCGAAAACTGTTGCCCTGCTGGTAATCGGGCGGCGCGAAGGCCAGGCCCCAGACGATGCCGATGCCCAGCAGCAGCACGGCGGCCACGCTGAACCACGGCAACAGGCGGCCAGCGAGGCCGTAGAACCATTTGGGCGAGCCCAACTTGTGAAACCAGGTCCAGCTCATCACGCTGCTATTCATCACGGTGTTTCCAGGGTATCGGGCAGGCCGTCATGGCGACCTGGCCTCGTTATTCGCCGACGCTGATCTTCAGCCCGGCGGCAATCGCAAAGGGTGTCAAGGTGACCGCCAAAGCGGTCAGGCTGGCCAGCCACAGCAGGTAACCGGTGGCTGGCATGCCTTGCAGGGCCGCTTGCAGCGCGCCACTGCCAAGAATCAGCACCGGGATGTACAAGGGCAGAATCAGCAGGGCCAGCAGCAGGCCGCCGCGGCGCAGGCCCACGGTCAGCGCCGCGCCCACCGCGCCCAGCAAACTCAGCACCGGCGTACCCAGCAGCAGCGAGGCCAGCAGTACGCCCACGCACTCGCCGGGCAGGCCGAGCATCAGCGCCAGCAGCGGTGACAGCACCACCAGCGCCAGCCCCGAGAAGGCCCAATGGGCCAGCACTTTGGCCAGCACCAGCAGCGGCAATGGCTGCGGCGACAGCACCCACTGTTCCAGGGAGCCGTCTTCGAAGTCGCTGCGAAACAGGCCGTCGAGGGACAGCAGCACCGACAACAGCGCCGCTACCCAGATCAGCCCCGGCGAAAGCGTCTGCAGCAACTGCGCATCGGGCCCCACCGCCAACGGAAACATGGCCACGACTATGGCGAAGAATACCAAGGGATTGGCCAGTTCGGCAGGCCGACGGACCAGCAGCCGCGCTTCGCGGCGCAGCAACAGGCTGAACACCGAGCTCATGGCGCCCACTGCCCAAGGTCCAGCTCCCGGTAGCCGCCGGGTTTCACGCCGAGGCTGTGGTGGGTGGTCAACACCACCATGCCGCCCTGCTGGCAATGGGCGGCCAGGTGCTGTTCGAGTTGCGCCACGCCTTGTTTGTCCAATGCCGTGAAGGGTTCGTCGAGCACCCACAGCGGCGGGCTGTCGAGGTACAGCCGGGCCAGCGCCACGCGGCGCTGCTGGCCGGCGGACAGGCTGTGGCAGGGCACATCTTCGAAGCCGCGCAGGCCCACCGCTTCGAGCGCCTGCCAGATCGCTTCGCGCGTGGCCGGGCGATGCAAGGCACAGAGCCAGCCGAGGTTTTCCTCGGCCGTGAGCAGGTCCTTGATGCCGGCGGCGTGGCCGATCCACAGCAGCTTGGCGGCCAGGGCCTGGCGGCACTCGGCGAGCGGCACGCCGTCGAGGGTCACCTGCCCGGCGCTGGGCGCCATCAGGCCGGCCAGCAAGCGCAACAGGCTGGTCTTGCCACTGCCGTTGGGGCCGCTGATCTGCAGCATATCGCCGGCGCCCAGCTGCAGCTCGAGGTTCTCGAAAAGCATGCGCCAGTCTCGCTCGCACGCCAGCGCGATGGCTTCGAGATGAGGGGTCACGGAATTGCCTTATGGGTCGAATGGGGGGGCGGCACGGTTCAAGTTGGCACGCGCCCGGCCGCTATAGTGAGTGTCGAAGCGTTCTAGATCAAGGCTGAACGCCAGCATTGAAGATGTTTTCATCTTTTCCTGCGCACTCGCTGCGGCATTATAACGCTTGTTCCAGAGCGCCTTGGAGCCTTTTACCGGTTTCCAGCCGCCGCCAACCTGGCCCCCGAACAGGAAGCCCATGACCCCTGAAATCAGCAGCCTGCCCAACACCGCCGCATTGGCCGCCGCGACCCGCTCGGCCGCCAATGCCGGGGAACTGATGAAGCTGCTGCAGGCCAGCCCCGAGCTGATCCCCAGCGGCCAGACCGTGCAAGCCGAAGTCACCGCCGTGAAGCAGGCCATGGAGCAGTTCATGCTGACCTTGCGCCTGACCTTGGCCAGCGGCCAGCAGACCAGCGTACAGGTCATCAGCCCGCAGCCCTTCAGCGCCGGCACCCTGGTGCAGGTCAGCCAGCCGAGCAGCGACGCCCTGGCGGTGGCCGTGCAGCAAGCCAAGGTCAGCAACCTGATCGCCATCGACACCAGCAAGGTGCCGGTGGGCACACTGTTGCAGGCCAAGGTGGTCACGACCCAGGCGCTGCCTGTGGATAACTCGACAGCCGCCAGCGCGGCGGCGCCCACCCAGCTTTACCGCTCGCTGGTCACAGTGCTCAACAGCGCCCTGGTCGGCGCCACCCTGACCATCGACAGCCCGCAGCCGCTGAGGGTCGGCAGCCTGCTCAGCGCCCAGGTGCAAGGCAGCCAGGCCCTGGAGTTCGTGCCCCTCAGCGGGCGCCTCGACCAGTTGGCGGTCAGCGCCCAGCTCAATGCCCAGCAAAGCCGCCAGGGCTCGCTGGACGGCCTGCTCAGCCTGCTGCAGAACCTCGACGACAGCGGCGAACTGAGCAGCGACCTGCAGCGCGCCGCCGCCCGCATTCTCAACCAGTTGCCGGATGCCCGGCAGCTGAGCGACCCGCGCGGCGTTGCTCTGGCCCTGCAGGACAGCGGCGTGTTCATGGAGCCGCGGTTGCTGCAAGGCTTGCCCCCGGCCGACCTGAAAGCGGCGCTGCTGCAGCTGGTCAGCCAACTTAGCAGCCAGCCAGGCGCGACCGGCGGCCAACCTTTCAACCCCGCCAACGCCGCCGTGGTGCTGGCCCAGACCCTGCCCGGCTATGTGCGCAGCGCCCTCGGCATGCTCGGCCAGGTGGGCGCCGGCAAGCCCCAACTCGGCGGCTTCCCCCTGCCCAGCCGCCTGCTGCAGGCCATGGAAGGCGAAAACAGCCTGCAACATTTGCTGCGCCTGGCCACCGGCGCCCTCTCGCGCCTGCAAAGCCACCAGCTGGCGAGCCTGGACGACAGCGGCAGCGAGGCCGACGGCCGCGTGCAGACCACCTGGCAGACCGAGCTCCCCCTGCGCCATATGGGCGATATCGTGCCCCTGCAGGTGCGCATCCAGCGCGAAGATCCGCCCGACGACAAGGGCAAGCCCCAGCGCGATGACGCACGGGAAACCCCGGACAACGGCCTGGCGCGCATCTGGCGAGTGGAACTGGCCTTTGACCTCGCGCCCCTCGGGCCGCTGCAGGTGCAGGCGCGCCTGCAGCACGACCAGTTAAGCAGCCAGCTGTGGGCCGAAGTGCCCGGCACCGCGCAGATGATCGCCGCACAACTGGGCTACCTGCGGAAAAAACTCACCGAAGCCGGCGTGCAGGTCGCCGACCTCGACTGCCACCAGGGCGTGCCACCCCGTGGCGCCCGTACGCACCTGGAACACCGTTGGGTGGATGAAAACGCATGAGCACGACCACGCCCCGCCAGGCCATCGCCCTGAGCTACGACCGCCAGAACGCTCCGACCCTCACGGCAAAAGGCGACGACGAGTTGGCCGAAGCCATCCTTGCCGTCGCCCGCGAATATGAAGTGCCGATTTACGAAAACGCCGAACTGGTGAAGATGCTGGCGCGCCTGGAACTGGGCGACAGCATCCCCGAAGAGTTGTACCGCACCATCGCGGTGATCATCGCCTTCGCCTGGCGCCTGCAGGGCAAGCGCCCGACGGATTTCGTCGAACCACCGCCGCCCGAAGAGCGGGACGTCACGCCCCGCTCCTGAAGGCCTACAGCGTCAGGAAGTGCGCCTCGGCAATGCCCCGGCCAATCGCCCCACGCCAGGGTTCGGCCAGGCCTGGAGTGGCCTGCCACTGACGGCCGGCATAACGCTCTTCAACGGTCTTGAGGTGCGCGGCCACGAAGTTGCCGTTGCTGGCAGGCGCGGCCTGGTCGTAGTGGAAGTGTGCATACCAAAGGGGTTCGTCCGGCTCAAGGCGCCGCACTTCATATTCCTGCATGAAGTCGCGACGGCCATCCGGGCGTTTGCGCAACTCGGCCAGTTCGCCGATCTTGCCTATCACTACCCGCTCTTGCTCCAGCAAATACTGCAAGTCGCCTTCGGTGGGATGGCGGGTCTTGATCGCGGTGTCGATACGCAACGTTCTACCGGCCTCACGCAGGTTGGAAGCATTGTCATCGAGTGTCTTGACCAGCGGCGCGTCTGCATCGAGCTGGGCGATCTTGCGCGCCAGGCGGCTGAGTTCACGGGCCTCGCTGCCAAGCATGTCTTCAAGGTCCTTGCCGCCCATACCTTTTTTCACATAGCCGTCGACCTTGGCCCGGTAGCCAGGCAAGCGATCGACCCGGGCCTGGGCCTGCTTGCGCAACTGTTTGAGCGTGGCGCCGGGCTGCGGCGAACCAGCCGTCGCCGGCACCTGTAACGCCCACTTGCCGCTCGCGCCCTGCGTATAGACCTCCTGCAGGCCATTCACGCCCTCGATGGTGAACTGCGCGGGGACATCGCCTTTGGCCGGCGCCTCGACACCCACCAACAGCTGGTCGTCAACCGTTTCGAATACGCGTTTGCCGGGCGCGCCGGGCTTGAGGGTCGGACGCTGGTCGGGAATCTTGCCGATCCAGGCCCGGGCGTCGGCGATATTGACTTGAAGATTGTCGGTGAGCCGCTCGAAGTACAGGGCATCGATGAACTCGGTGTCCCCCGCTTCCCAGATACGCAGCTGCTGCAAATACTCATGATAAGCATCGATGCATTGCTCCAGGATGCGCTTGCGCTGCGCTGCGCTCGGGCGCACCTCCAGCAGGTGCTCGTGGGCGAACAGCGAGCGGTCAAGGCGCCGGCGCGACTCGACGATACGCATACCGAACCGCATCCACTCCAGCAGGTCGAGCCCCGACCGATAGCGGCTGACCAGTTCAGCGTACTGGCCGGTGCGGATGCAGGCGTACAGCGCGGGCGAGTAGGACTTCTGCACTTCGGCATAACCGGCGGCCACCTTGCTCTTGTGGTCGCCGAGGGTCAGCTTGGCGTACCACTCCTGCGACCGGCGCAGGGCCAGTTCGGCCTTGTTCATCTGCTCCACCAGGCGCTCGCGCAGCAGCCCCAGGGTGCGTAGGCGCTCAAGTAGCAGTGCCGGATCCGGTACCACATCCAGCAGCGAGCCCGTGACGCCATCAATGCTGTCCAACAGTTGCGTCGCCGAAAATTTGCCATGGTCGGCGATGCGTACCGAGCGCTCGACTACCACCAAGGCCGCCCGGCTCATATTGGCTTTGATATCGGTAGCCTTGCGCCCATGTGCTACCGCCAGCGCGGCCTGCTGGTCCTGGAAGGTGCGGATCGCCAGCTCTACATCCTTGGCGAACGCGTCCTCCAGTAGCCGGGCAGGCATGTCGGCACTGATGCTGAGTTCCAGGTCACGGGTACGCACAAGTTGCGCGTCGAGAAGGTCGGCGCTGCCTTGCGCCTGGCGCAGCATTCTCATTTGCTGACGAAACAGCCGGTCCCCCCACCAGCGCGGCAGGCGCTCGCGGATCACGGCAGGCCAGTATGGATCGATGCCGTCGGCCAACACCCCCAGCACGCCACCGCCACCGGCCAGGCCGCCGTTGACCAACGTGCCGTACACCGCGCCGTGGGTTTGCCAGTTGCCCGCTTCGTCGAGCGTGACGGGCTGCTTGTAGGTTTTTGTCGCGCTGCCGCTCAGGCGCCAGGTGCGCGGGCTGTCGGCCAGCTCCACAGAGTAGATGTTGCCTTCTCGCACAATGAAATTCCCCGCCGCGTGGCGGAACACGTTGCGATAGATACCCTGGGTGCCGAGCTCCAGCGCGTTCAGGCGAACATCCCCGGTGTATTCATAGCCGGTGAACGCCGATGCCGCTGCGCGTTCGGCGCGGCGCACCGGCAGCGTCGCCATGCTCTGCCCCAACCGTAGCTGGCGCTGGCGTACCAGGCGCCGGGTAGCGCCCGCATTTGGCGCTGCCGAGGCGCCGGGCAAAGCGTCCATGGCTGCATCCACCAACGACAACAGCATGTAGCGCAGTTGGTCCACGCCCTCGACGTTGTCGTCTTTGAGAAAGGCATCGACCGCGGCGTTGGCGCTTTCCCAGGCGTCATTGATCGCCATGACGGTGCCAACGAACGGCAGCACGCCGAGGAACATTTTGAGGTAGACCAAGGCCCTGGCGTCTTTGAGCGCCGCCTGCTCCAAGAGCAGCTCTTGGTTGGAGCGCGACGTATCGCGATGTGCCTGGATCAACCGGCCCATGTGTGCGTCCAACAAGTGAGCCGCCAGGGAGGTGCTGGCTGGCCAACCGGCGCCTACGCCGATCATCGCGTCGAAATGCTTGAGTTGTGCGCCCTTCAGGCGCGCCATGTGACCTGCCTGGGAGCCTTCCAGCGCCCTGGTGCATAGATAGCGGGCGAATGCGTCGTTCAGGCACAGTTCGAACAGGCCTTCGCGCGCCGCTTCCAGTGAGGGGTAGGCCCGCAGCCAGCGATCGTCCGGGGCGTCGGGCAGCACCAGCACAGTCCGACCACTGAGTTGCTCCTCGATAAAGGTGACCCCCGACAGGGTGGTCGGCTGGTCATCAGTGTCGGTACCGCCGACCGTGAAGGTCGCCGCACGCAGTACGATGCGCTGCCAAGCTTCGGCGCTGGTGGCATCGATGGCCACGCTCACTTGCTGAGCGGCATCGGCATTCAGCTCGCTTCTGGCGGCGAACCGCTGCACGTGCATCTTGAGGATCAACCGGTACGGCTCGACCAGGCATTCCCGGCGATGGTCCATTACCATGGCGTCTTCTTTGCCGTCGGCGTCGCCCAGAAAGGTAGCGCGCAAGCGGTCTTCATACGCTTGAGCCATATCCAGATCGGCAATGCATTCGCGCAGCCACGGGAGGTCTATGGCGCTTTCGCGCCGAGCCCGGCCCGCCTCGGTGCCGCCGCTGACCTGAACGGTCATGAAGTGCAGACGGTCGAGTATTTCGTCCAGGTTGTTGTCCAGCGCCAGCTGCGCCAACGCAAGCTTGACCCGCTGGTCGCTGGGCCTGGTGACCACTTTCTCGACCACAGCGCCCAAGGCAGGGTCGCCACTGAACTCCTTGGTTCGAGTGACCGAGTGCGGCAGATCGAGCACCACCTCGTACGCTTCAGGGTCGTCGAACTTGCGCTGCAACCAGTCCTGCAGGTGTTGCTGCACAAAGCGCTGGCGTGGCGCCAGGGTCTGGGCCAGCATGGCCAGAGCGCGGTCACTGGCCTGCCGGTAGTCCTGGCCCAGTGCCTGCCACTCCTGGTTCTGCTCGGCGGAGCGGCCCTTGAGCCAGTCTGGCACTGCGGCCGCCAGACGCTGCGCCCGCTCTTGCTCCTGTACCTGCTGCAACGCCATCTCGCGGGCCTGGTGCAGCGCGACCCCGCAGTCGTCCAAGGCTTGCAGCTTGAGGCGCTGCAGCGCTTGCGGGTGCAGCGCCTCATCGCTTGCGAGCTCTGCGGTGGCCGCTTGCTCGCAGGCGTACAACTGGTTGTCCAGGGCGTATTGCAGCGCGTCTGCGTCGATGACGGCGTACTCGATGTCCAGCCCGCCAGCCTCAGGCAGACGCCGGAACAGCCCCTGTTCCAACTCCGCCACCGAGGCGAAGCGTTGCAAGCCGCCGTAGCGGCCGGGCCAATACAGCCACGCCCCACCCGTGATGGCGGTGTCGGCGGCGAGCGCCGACTCGGCCACTTCGCTCGCCTCAAGCGCCTCAGTGGCCTCGGCGTGATCGGCGCATTGAATCAACAATGGGCCGTACAATTCCTGGCGAATATCAAGCTCGTCCACCTCATCGGCCGCCGCCAGCAATGTCAGGTTGCTGACGACCACCGCGGGCAGACTGCGCTGGCTGGCCGTAGGGTTATCGAAAAAATCATTCAGCTGGCGGCGCTCTTCCGGCACCACAGCGTGCAGGCTCGCTTGCAGCGCCAATTCGGCGCGCATTCCCTCCAAGCGCGCATCGTACAAACGTCGGATTGCATCCTGGTGGACGCTGCGCAGCGAAGCCAGGCCTTGCAGGCTGTCGTGGTCAAGCACCTCACGCGTCGCCACATCCGCAGACAGCTGGGCACTGCGCAGGGTTGCGCACTGAAGCTGCAGGGCCTTGAGCCGCTCGGCCCGCCTGGCGCCATCCTCATCATCGGCCCCATCCCCGTCCAGATAGCGTTCGATGGCCTCGCGCTGGCATTGCACCTGCGCCAGCCGTACCTCCAGCGCCGCATCGGCGCGCATTGCGCCCAAGTCTTCGGCGCTTGTTGCGCCGCCACTGGCCTGCCAATCCGGCAACTCGGGGGCGGGTGCGAACAACTGCGTATCGGCCAGCCGCAACGCCACGGCTTCGATGGCTGGGTATGAGCGCGGCTCATCCTGCACAGGGGTCGCCCCCAAGTCGCGGCCCAGGGCTTCCTCGAACTCAAGGTAAAACGCCTCCATGGTTTGCCGCAGCGCCATGCGCAGGGGCTTACTGGTCACGCTATAGGCGATGGCGGCCTGGTCCTCGCGAGCACCGGCTTCGCGGGGCCATAACGCCAGGCGCTGCGCGTGCAAGGCGCTCTCCATTTCCTCACGGGTGGCGAACACCCGCAAGGGTTGTTCCTGGCTGGGCAGGTACAACAACTGCTGTACTGGCGCCTCGCCCAGCACACTCAGCACCAGGGCGCCCGGCAATGCCGCGCTGCCGCCGCCCGGCAACTCCAGCGCCAGAGTCTCGACCTGGACGGCGCGGCCATCGATGCTCGCCGGGGCATCTGGCGCATCGAGCAGGTTCAGCGCAGGGCGCAGTTGCTCGGCATCCAGTTGACCTGCGCCACAGGCCCACTGCACGGCGGCTTGCAAATGGGCGCCGAGCAGTACTACCGCTTGCTCGCGACGCGAGCGTGGCGTCATCGGCGCGCGGGCTTTCCAGTGGGCACGCCAATGCTCCTTGATGAAGGCAAGTACTTCAGACTCGGGAGCCTGCTGCAAGAGCTCGGCTATTGCCGGCCCTTGCTGGAACAGCGCGTGCCATTGCGCATGGCTGTCGCGCCAAGTGGTCTGGGCGGTCTTCAGCAGGGCCAGGTTCTGATCAGGGCGCAGCGGGACGGCGGGAGGCAGCTCGGAAAACGCCTCGTAAAGGGGGGACTCATCCATGAGGGACACTCCAAAGGGTACGAACGGCAGCCCGGTTGGCCGCCTGTCCATGCCATTAGAGGCAGGCGCTCACGCCTGCGGGCATTGCATAGTTAATGAAAGTCCCCGCCCCCTTAAAAAACTTCGCCCGCATCATTTGGCGCGCAATTCACCTGAGGTAAAAACGCGACAAAACAAAAAAATACTATGGGCGATAGTCGTCGCTCGCTTTGGCTCGGCGCTACTGAATGGTCTGACAGGTTGACTCGGAAAGGAGTCGCGGATTGCGACCGAAGCGATTGCGCGAGACCGCCTCTGGAACAAGGCGGTCGACGGCGCGTTTTAAGAGCGATGCAGCTTTTTCATCAGTTCCGCTTCCGCCTGGGTCAAGCCGCAGGCCTGGGTCAGCTCGTCGATGGTCGCGCCCATGCCCACCAGCTTGGCGGCCTGCACGAACGACAGGCTTTCGGGGTCGCGCTGTTCAAGCTGCATGACCTTGTCCGGCAGCGGCGCCAGCACAGCACGCAGTTCATGCAAGGCATCGCCCATGCGCACGGTGCCCTGCTGGTAATCCTCGATCCGCTTGGCCAGCTCGCGGATGCGCAAGTCGCGCCGAGCATCGAGCTCGGCGCGCAACGCATCCTGGGCTTTGCGCTTGCGTTCATAGGATAGAAACATCGCCACCGAACCACCCCACAGAAGGGCCAGAAGGATGACTGCGGCCTCGAAGATCAATCAGATGTTCTCCAGGTCCGACCACTCTTCTTCGCTCATCATCTTGTCCAGTTCGACCAGGATGAGCAATTCGCCGTTCTTGTTGCACACGCCCTGGATGAACTTGGCCGACTCCTCGTTACCGACGTTCGGCGCGGTCTCGACTTCCGACTGGCGCAGATAGACCACTTCGGCGACGCTGTCGACCAGGATGCCGACCACTTGCTTGTCGGCCTCGATGATGACGATACGGGTGTTGTCGCTGATGTCGCTGGGCGCCAGGCCGAAGCGCTGGCGGGTGTCGATCACGGTCACCACGTTGCCACGCAGGTTGATGATCCCCAGCACGTACGAGGGCGCGCCGGGTACCGGGGCGATTTCGGTATAGCGCAGGACTTCCTGGACCTGCATCACATTGATGCCGTAGGTCTCATTGTCCAGGCGAAAGGTGACCCATTGCAGAATCGGATCTTCGGAACCCTGTGCGGACGACTTCTTCATACCCCTAACCTCTCGAATACCGCCATTGACGGTGTGTGTTCAGTACAACGTTCAGTGAGCCCAGGGCACCTGCCCCACGCCATTATCTTCTTGCCCGGCTCGCCTTTTTCGCGGCGGCCGCTTTGGCGGCGTCCTTGGCGGCCTGGCGGGCCGCCGCTTCCATTTCTTTGGCGCCGCCGCTGGCGATCAGTTCAGCCAAGGCGGCGACGTCAAGCAAGGCGCACATGTGTTCGATCACCGTGCCAGCCAGCCACGGGCGCTGCCCACGATGGCCGCGCCATTTGATTTCGTTCGGGTCCAGGCGCAACGAGCGGCTGACTTGATGCACGGCCAGCCCCCACTCGTAGCCCTGCACCGAGATCACGTACTGCAGGCCTTGCTGAAAATCATCGCGGTAGCGGTCGGGCATCACCCAGCGGGCGGTGTCCAGCACCTTGAGGTTGCCCGCCTGGCTTTGCAGGATGCCGAGGAACCAGTTGGGCTGGCCGAACAGCGGCGTCAGTTCCTGGCCGGCCAGAGAGTAGATCGAACCCAGGCACACCAGCGGCACTGCCAAGGTCAGGCCGGCGACGTCGAACAGCAGGCACTCGAACGGCTCGCTGGCCCACGCTGGGCGGCCATCGGCGCCCAGCGCCGGCGGGCCATCGTTGCGCAAGGCTACCGGGGCGGCCTCGATGTCGCTGGCCTTGTGCACTTCGGCCACCGGCTCGACCCGGGCGACGCTCGGCGGGCTGATGACCAGGGCGGCGGGCTCGGTAACGCCGGGCACTACCTCGGGTTCGACATCGACCCGTAATTGCGGTTCTTCCAGCTGAAACAGTGGCGGCTCGCTGGGCAGCAACAGGCGCCCGGACACCGGCGCTTCGGGCTCGGCCCACTCGCGCCTGGCCGGCGCCTCGCGGGCTGCCTGCGGCTGCGCCGGGCGCGTGCGCTCGGCCTGCTTGGCGGCATCGAAGGCGCGCTCTTCGCGCACCGCCGCCTGGAATTCGTCGTCGGTGAGGTCCGGCCCCGCCGCGTCATTGCTCGGCGGCAGTTCCTCGGTAGCTTCCATCAGCAAGGTGTCGAGGTACGACTGCAAGGCTTGCTGGGGCCGGCTATGGCTGTTCACGGGACGGTTCATCAGGCCACCTGCGAAACGAGCAGTTGCGCCAACAAATGTTTGAGCAAGGCGCGGTAAGCGATCACGCCACGGCTCTTGCCGTCGAACTGGGAAGGCGTGAGCCCTGCCCGGCTGGCGTCACGCAGGCGCGTGTCCACCGGAATGTAGCCCTGCCAGACATGTTCCGGCCAGCTGTCGCGCAGCACCCGCAGGGTACCCAGCGAGGCTTGCGTGCGGCGGTCGAACAGAGTCGGCACGATGCTGAACGGCAGCGGCTGCTTGCGCGAACGGTTGATCATCGCCAGGGTGCTGATCATGCGCTCCAGGCCCTTGACCGCCAGATGTTCGGTCTGCACGGGAATCACCAGCTGCTGGCTGGCCGCCAAAGCATTGACCATCAACACGCCGAGCAACGGCGGGCTGTCGATGATGGCGTAGTCGAAGTCCTGCCACAGTTGCGCCAGGCTCTTGGCCATGACCAGGCCAAGGCCGCTGTGGCCAGGCGATTGGCGCTCCAGGGTGGCCAGTGCGGTACTGGACGGCAGCAGGGAAATCTTCTCGTCGCTGGTCGGCAACAGTAATTGGCCCGGCAGGCCGTCAGGAACGCCGCCCTTGTGCAGGAACAGGTCGAAGCAACTGTGCTCCAGCTCGTCGGGGTTGTAGCCGAAATAGCTGGTCATCGACCCGTGGGGGTCGAGGTCGACCACGACCACGCGCTTGCCCGCCTCGGCCAGCAACCCGGCCAGGGCGATCGAAGTGGTGGTCTTGCCAACGCCACCTTTCTGATTGGCTACTGCCCAGACTCTCATTGTACGGCTTCCTCCCGGCGACACCTGCGGTGCGGCCCGAGACCCAAGATTGAATGACTCACGGCGCAGGTGCCGGGCTTTTGACGGGCCCGCCGCGCGCCGGCGGATTTGTGCTAGCCGGTGCACTTTGTGTGCCAGCTCGCTTCATCGCTGCGTCCGGCGTCGCATTCTGCGTACCACCACCGGTCAGGCTGCGGCGCACATCGAGGTTGCGCGAAATCACCAGCACCACGCGGCGGTTATGGCCGCGGCCTTCGGCGGTGGTGTTGGTGTCGACCGGCTGGAATTCTCCGTAGCCTACCGCCGCCATGCGCTGCGGGGCGATACCGTCCATGGCGAGCATGCGCACGATGCTGGCGGCGCGGGCCGACGACAGCTCCCAGTTGGTCGGGTACTGCGCCGTGCGGATCGGCTGGTCATCGGTAAAGCCCTCTACATGCACCGGGTTGCCGTACGGCTTGAGGATACTCGCCACCTTGTCGGTAATGTTGAACGCCAGGTCGCTGGGGATGGCGTCGCCGCTGCCGAACAGCAAGCCCGACTTGAGCTCGATCTCGATCCACAGCTCGTTGCCGCGTACCGTCAATTGGTTGGAGGCGATCAGGTCGCCAAAGGCGTTGCGCACGTCGTCGGCGATGGTCTGCAGGGTATCGGCCTTGCCCATGGCCGCCTCGGTGTCGTCGGAATCCTGCACCAGCGGCTGGGCCGGGGTCACGGTCTTGGGCCGCTCATCGCCGATGGGGATCGGCTTGATGCTGCGGGTCGGCTCGTTGAATACACCCACCAGCGTTTCCGACAGCACCTTGTACTTGCCCTCGTTGATCGAGGAAATCGAGTACATGACCACGAAAAACGCGAACAGCAAGGTAATGAAGTCGGCGTAAGACACCAGCCAGCGTTCGTGGTTTTCGTGCTCTTCGGGCTGTCGACGGCGGCGGGACATGGCTACTCCATCACTCCATGAAGCCTTGCAGCTTCAGTTCGATGGACCGCGGGTTCTCACCCTCGGCGATGGACAGGATGCCTTCGAGCATCATTTCCCGATAACGCGCCTGCCGGTGGGCGATGGCCTTGAGCTTGTTGGCGCTGGGCAGCAACACCAGGTTGGCGCTGGCCACCCCGTAGATAGTGGCGATAAAAGCCACGGCAATACCGCTGCCCAATTGCGCAGGGTTGGCGAGGTTGCCCATCACGTGGATGAGGCCCATCACCGCACCGATGATGCCGATGGTCGGCGCGTAGCCGCCCATGCACTCGAATACCTTGGCGGCCTGGATATCGCGGCCTTCCTGGGTGAGGAAGTCCACTTCCAGGATGCTGCGAATGGCTTCCGGCTCGGCGCCGTCCACCAGCAGTTGCAGGCCTTTGCGCGCATAAGCGTCGAGCTCGGTGTCGGCCACCGTCTCCAGGCCCAGGAGGCCGTCCTTGCGGGCGATCAGGCTCCAGGTGACGACGCTGTCGACGCCGGCGGCCATGTCGATACGCGGCGGAAAAATGATCCACCGGCCGATCACCAGCGCGCGGGCGAAAGCGCTCAGGGGCGTCTGCAGCAACGCGGCGGCCAAGGTACCGCCGAGCACGATCAGCGCCGCCGGGCCGTTGAGCAAGGCGCCAATGCTGCCGCCTTCGAGAAAGTTGCCGCCGACGATGGCGACAAAGGCCAGGATGATCCCTATCAGGCTCAATACATCCATCAGACACAGGCCTCCGTCAGGTGCCGACCGATGTCGTCGAGGCTGTAGATGGCATCGGCCAGGCTGGCCTTGACGATCGCCATGGGCATGCCGTAGATCACGCAGCTGGCTTCATCCTGGGCCCACACCTGGCTGCCGCCCTGCTTGAGCAGGCGCGCGCCTTCGCGGCCATCGGCGCCCATGCCGGTGAGCACCACTGCCAGTACCTTGTCGCCATAGGACTTGGCCGCCGAGCCGAAGGTGATGTCCACGCACGGCTTGTAGTTCAGGCGCTCGTCGCCCGGCAGGATTTTCACCGTGCCGCGGGCGTCGACCATCATCTGCTTGCCACCGGGGGCCAGCAGCGCCAGGCCGGGGCGCAGCACATCACCGTCTTCGGCTTCCTTGACCTGGATGCGGCACAGCTTGTCGAGGCGTTCGGCGAAGGCCTTGGTGAACGCCGCCGGCATGTGCTGGATCAGCACGATCGGCGCCGGGAAATGCGCGGGCAACTGCGTCAGGACCCGCTGCAGGGCCACGGGGCCGCCGGTGGAGGTACCGATGGCCACCAGCTTGTAGGATTTGCGCTTGGGCGGCGGCGAAAGCTGCTGCGCCGGTGCGTCTGGGCGCGGCGCCGGGCTGCGAAGTGCCGAAGCCGCTGCCGGCGTGGTGCTGCGAGGGGCGCTGTCGCGAGCGGCAGGCCTTGCTCCCAACGGGCTTGCAGGGGCCGGGCGCCCTGCAGGTGCGGGTGCAGCCGGCGCCGGGGCGGGCGCGGCGAAACTGCTGCGGCGGTTGCTGCGCGCGAGGGTGTGGATCTTCTCGCACAGCATCTGTTTGACCTTCTCGGGGTTGCGCGAGATGTCTTCGAAATTTTTCGGCAGGAAATCCGTGGCGCCGGCATCCAGCGCGTCGAGGGTCACCCGGGCGCCTTCGTGGGTCAGGGAGGAGAACATCAATACCGGCGTCGGGCAGCGCTGCATGATATGCCGTACGGCCGTGATGCCATCCATCATGGGCATTTCATAGTCCATGGTGATGACGTCGGGCTTGAGCGCAATGGCCTGGTCGATCGCTTCACGGCCGTTGGTGGCCGTGCCGATCACCTGGATAGTGCTATCCGAGGCAAGAATTTCCGAGACGCGGCGGCGGAAAAAACCGGAATCATCCACCACCAGGACCTTGACTGCCATAAACACTCCATTAGGCAGGGCGATACCGCTGGTACCGCCCGCCGTTATCAGATACGCCGCGCCGCGTAGCGCTTGAGCATGCTCGGAACATCGAGAATCAGCGCGATGCGACCGTCACCGGTAATGGTGGCGCCCGACATGCCTGGCGTACCCTGGAGCATCTTGCCCAAGGGTTTGATCACCACTTCTTCCTGGCCGACCAGCTGGTCGACCACGAAGCCGATACGCTGCGTGCCCACGGACAGAATCACCACGTGGCCTTCGCGTTGTTCCTCGTGCGCCGCCGAACTCACCAGCCAGCGCTTGAGGTAGAACAGTGGCAGCGCCTTGTCGCGCACGATCACCACTTCCTGGCCGTCGACCACGTTGGTACGCGACAGGTCGAGGTGGAAGATCTCGTTGACGTTGACCAGCGGGAAGGCGAACGCCTGGTTGCCGAGCATCACCATCAGGGTCGGCATGATCGCCAAGGTCAACGGCACCTTGATGACGATTTTCGAGCCCTGGCCTTTGGCCGAGTAGATGTTGATGGTGCCGTTGAGCTGGGAAATCTTGGTTTTCACCACGTCCATGCCCACGCCACGGCCCGACACATCGGAGATCTCGGTCTTGGTCGAGAAGCCCGGGGCGAAAATCAGGTTGTAGCACTCGGTATCGCTGAGGCGATCCGCGGCATCCTTGTCCATCACGCCACGCTTGACCGCGATATTGCGCAGGACCTGCGGGTCCATGCCCTTGCCGTCGTCGGAGATCGACAGCAGGATGTGGTCGCCTTCCTGTTCGGCCGAGAGCACCACCTTGCCGCTGCGGTTCTTGCCCGAGGCTTCGCGTTCTTCCGGGGTTTCCACGCCGTGGTCGACGGCGTTGCGCACCAAGTGGACCAACGGGTCGGCCAAGGCCTCGACGAGGTTCTTGTCGAGGTCGGTCTCTTCGCCCACCAGTTCCAGGTTGATCTCTTTCTTGAGCTGGCGCGCCAAATCGCGAACCAGGCGCGGGAAGCGTCCGAAGACCTTCTTGATCGGCTGCATGCGGGTCTTCATGACCGCGGTCTGCAGGTCGGCGGTGACCACGTCGAGGTTCGACACCGCCTTTTGCATGGCTTCGTCGGCGCTGTTGGCGCCCAGGCGCACCAGGCGGTTACGCACCAGCACCAGTTCGCCGACCATGTTCATGATTTCGTCCAGGCGCGCGGTGTCGACCCGCACGGTGGTTTCCGCTTCGCTGGCCGCCGGCTTGTCGCCAGTGGCCGGCGCACGGGCTGGCGCCGGGGCGGCAGCGGCGGGCGCGGCGGCTTTCGCAGGCTCGGGCTTGGGCTGTGGCTTGGCAACCGGTTCCGCAGCCTTGGCGACGGGCGCCGGGGCCTTGGCGACCGGTGCGGCCACGGCGGCTTCGCTGAACTTGCCCTTGCCGTGCAGCTCGTCGAGCAGGGATTCGAATTCGTCGTCGGTGATCAGCTCCGCACCACCGGCGCCTGCCGGTGCAGCGGCGCTGGCAGCGGCTGGCTTGGCCGCCGCAGCAGGTGCTACGGCAACCTCGGGTTGGAAAGAACCCTTGCCATGCAACTGGTCGAGCAGCGCTTCGAACTCGTCATCGGTGATGTCGTCGCTGGCGGCGCCGGCATTGCCACTGGCCGCCGGAGCGGCACTGGCGGCAGGCGCGGCCGGGGCAGAGAACTGGCCCTTGCCGTGCAGCTGGTCGAGCAGGGATTCGAATTCGTCGTCGGTGATTTCGTCGCTGGCGGCAGCACCGGCGTTCGCATTGCCAGTCGGCACCACGGACAAGGCCGGGGCCTGGCCCTGGGCTTCGGCTTGCGCCTTCGACTCGTTGAGGCTGCTGAGCAGCGACTCGAACTCGTCGTCGGTGATATCCACAGGCTCTTCCACCGGCGCAGGAGCGGCCGGTGCGGCCGCCACTTCATCGGCACTGGCCGGCTCGGCGAGGCGCGCCAGCGCCGCCAGCAACTCCGGCGTGGCCGGGGTCACTTCGGTGCGTTCGCGCACTTCACCAAACATGCTGTTGACGGCGTCGAGGGCTTCCAGCACCACGTCCATCAGCTCCGAATCCACGCGGCGTTCGCCTTTGCGCAGGATGTCGAAGACGTTTTCGGCGATGTGACAGCACTCCACCAGCTCATTGAGCTGGAGGAAGCCGGCACCGCCTTTTACAGTGTGGAATCCGCGAAAAATGGCATTCAGCAAGTCCGCATCATCTGGCCGGCTTTCCAGCTCGACCAGTTGTTCGGAGAGTTGCTCGAGGATCTCGCCGGCCTCTACCAGGAAATCCTGAAGGATTTCTTCATCGGCGCCGAAGCTCATGTGGGTGCTCCCTGGAAATCGTTAACCGTCATCAGACGCTGGCCAAATCAGAAACCCAGGCTGGACAGCAGATCGTCGACGTCATCCTGTCCGGATACGACGTCTTCACGTTTATCGGCATGAATCTGCGGACCTTCACCCCTTGTCGGATGTTTTTCTTTATCTTTTTCGTCGCGCAGTTGCTGATGGTCGTGCTCGATCCCGGCAAAACGATCGACTTGGCTGGCCATGAGCACCAGCTTGAGCAGGTTGCGTTCGACTTCCGTGACCATTTGCGTGACGCGCTTGATCACCTGGCCAGTCAGGTCTTGATAGTCCTGGGCCAGCAGAATGTCGTTGAGGTGTGCCGATACCTGGCGGCTTTCGGTTTCGCTACGCGTGAGGAAACCGTCCACGCGCTTGACCAGCTCGCGGAATTCATCGGCCGAGGCCTCGCGGCGCATGAAGCGCTGCCAGTCCTTGCTCAGGCTGGCGGCGTCGTCGGCCAGCCCGCCCAGTACCGGGGTGCTTTGCTCCACCAGGTCCATGGTGCGGTTGGCGGCGGCATCGGTCAGGCGCACGACATAGGACAGGCGCTCGGAGGCGTCGGTAATCTGCGACACCTCTTCGGCCTGCGGAATGCTGGGGTCGATATTGAAGTCGACGATGGCGCTGTGCAATTCGCGAGTGAGCTTGCCAACCTCCTGGTACAGGCCGCGATCACGAGTCTGGTTCAACTCGTGGATCAGCTGCACGGCCTCGCCGAACTTGCCTTGTTCCAGGCGTTCGACCAACTCCTGGGCGTGTCTTTTCAGGGTCGACTCGAAGTCACCCAAAGTGGATTGCTTGTCCATACTGCCCCCGTGGCGTCACTCAGCTATTGACGCGCTCGAAGATCTTCTCGATTTTCTCTTTCAGCACTTGCGCAGTGAAAGGCTTGACCACATAGCCGTTCACGCCGGCCTGGGCAGCTTCGATGATCTGTTCGCGCTTGGCTTCGGCCGTTACCATCAACACCGGAAGGGTCTTGAGGCGGTCGTCGGCACGCACCTGGCGCAGCAGGTCGATGCCGGACATGCCGGGCATGTTCCAGTCGGTCACCAGGAAGTCGAAGGCGCCGCTCTGCAGCATGGGCAACGCGGTAACGCCGTCGTCGGCTTCCGAGGTGTTGGTGAACCCCAGGTCGCGCAACAGGTTCTTGATGATCCGCCGCATCGTCGAAAAGTCATCGACGATGAGGATTTTCATGTTCTTGTCCAAGTAGACCTCCAAGCAGTCTTTAACGCGCACAGTTCCTGAACGCGTGATCAATCCAAACCGGTTATTTTTACTTCAAGACCGCAGTGTTGCTTCAACCCCGCGCACGCCACGCGCCGCGGAGTGTTTCATTCCTGGCCTCAGCGTGCCCGCCACTCACCCAGGCGGCTGCGCAAACGCGCCGCGCACTGGCTGTGCAGCTGGCTGACCCGCGATTCGCTGACCCCCAGCACTTCGCCGATCTCCTTGAGGTTGAGCTCCTCGTCGTAGTACAGCGACAGCACCAGCTTTTCCCGTTCCGGCAGGTTGGCGATGGCATCGGCCAACGCCGCCTGGAAGCGCTCGTCTTCCAGCCCGCGCGAAGGTTCCGGGCTGCCACTGGCGCCCTCCTCGTGCAGGCCTTCGTGTTCGCCGTCCTGCAGCAGGTCGTCGAAACTGAACAGGCGGCTGCCCAAGGTATCGTTCAGAATCCCGTAATAATCATCCAGGCTCATCTGGAGTTCGGCAGCAACCTCGTGATCTTTAGCGTCGCGGCCGGTTTTCGCTTCGATTGCGCGAATCGCGTCACTGACCATGCGCGTATTTCGATGCACCGAGCGGGGGGCCCAGTCACCTTTGCGCACTTCGTCGAGCATGGCGCCGCGGATACGGATACCGGCGTAGGTCTCGAAGCTCGCGCCTTTGCTGGAGTCGTACTTGGTCGACACCTCTAGCAGGCCGATCATGCCGGCCTGGATCAGGTCCTCGACCTGCACGCTGGCTGGCAGGCGTGCCAGCAGGTGGTAGGCAATTCGCTTGACCAGGGGTGCGTAGGTCTCGATCAGCTGATACTGCTGAGACTCACGCGACGCCTTGCTGTACATCCGATATCCGCTTGCGCTCATGATACGGGTCCCGCACTGGTTTGCTGTACCAAACGCTCGACGAAGAACTCCAGGTGCCCACGTGGGTTGGCAGGCAGGGGCCAGGTGTCGACCTTTTGGGCGATCGCCTTGAAGGCCAGCGCGCATTTGGAGCGCGGGAAGGCCTCATAGACGGCACGTTGCTTCTGTACGGCCTTGCGCACCGATTCGTCGTACGGCACGGCACCCACGTACTGCAGGGCGACGTCGAGGAAACGGTCGGTGACCTTGGTCAGTTTAGCGAACAGATTGCGACCTTCCTGGGGGCTTTGTGCCATGTTGGCCAGCACCCGGAAGCGGTTCATGCCGTAGTCGCGGTTCAGCAGCTTGATCAAGGCGTAGGCGTCGGTGATCGAGGTGGGCTCGTCGCACACCACCAGCAGCACTTCCTGCGCCGCGCGCACGAAGCTGACCACCGAATCGCCGATCCCGGCGGCGGTATCGATCACCAGCACGTCGAGGTTGTCGCCGATGTCGCTGAAGGCCTGGATCAACCCGGCATGCTGCGCCGGGGTCAGGTGCACCATGCTCTGGGTGCCTGACGCCGCCGGCACGATGCGAATGCCGCCGGGCCCTTGCAGGAGCACGTCGCGCAGCTCGCAGCGGCCTTCGATGACGTCAGCCAGGGTGCGTTTGGGCGTGAGGCCAAGCAACACGTCGACGTTCGCCAGACCGAGGTCGGCGTCCATCAACATCACTCGGCGGCCAAGCTCGGCCAGCGCCAGCGAAAGGTTCACTGACACGTTGGTCTTGCCGACGCCACCTTTACCGCCGGTTACGGCGATCACCTGTACGGGATGCATGCTACCCATGTTCGTTCTTTACCTTGTCACTTAGACCGAGGCCATACGACTGACTGCGCTTTCAACCAAAAGCCTGGCAGCCCATCGATGGAGGTGGATTGCAACGTTTTCATTGTTTGTTTCACCTCAGCCCGCTCGCTTGCCAGGGCTGTGGTAGAGATCAGCGAACATATCGGCCATGGCCTCCTCGCTGGGCTCTTCCTGCATTTGCATGTTCACCGCACGGGTGACCAGTTGATGCTTGCGCGGCAAATGCAGATCGTCCGGTATGCGCGGGCCATCGGTGAGATAGGCCACGGGCAGTTCGTGGTTGATCGCCAGGCTGAGCACCTCGCCGAGGCTGGCGCTTTCGTCCAGCTTGGTGAGGATGCAGCCCGACAGACCACAACGCTTGTAACTGTGATAGGCCGCGGTCAGTACCTGCTTCTGGCTGGTGGTCGCCAGTACCAGGTAATTGCGCGCCTTGATGCCACGGCCGGCCAGGCTTTCGAGCTGCAGGCGCAGGGCCGGGTCGCTGGCTTGCAGGCCGGCGGTGTCGATCAATACGACGCGCTTGCGCAGCAGTGGTTCCAGCGCCTGGGCCAGGGACTGGCCGGGGTCGATGTGGGTCACCGAGACGTTGAGGATGCGGCCCAAGGTCTTGAGCTGCTCCTGCGCGCCGATGCGGAAGCTGTCCATGCTCACCAGGGCAATGTTCTGTGCGCCGTACTTGAGTACGTAGCGCGCGGCCAGCTTGGCCAGGGTGGTGGTCTTGCCCATGCCGGCGGGGCCGACCATGGCGATCACACCGCCCTCTTCCAGCGGTTCGACTTGCGGGGTGACGATCATCCGCGCCAGGTGGGCCAACAGCATGCGCCAGGCTTGGCGAGGTTCTTCGATGTCGCCGATCAGGTTCAGCAGGTCGCGGGCCAGCGGGCCCGACAGGCCGATGCGCTGCAGGCGGCGCCAGAGGTTGGCCTGCTGCGGGCGGCTGCCTTGCATCTGGGTCCAGGCGAGGGAGCCGAGTTGTACTTCCAGCAGCTCGCGCAGGCCGTTGAGCTCCGAACGCATGGAGTCGAACAGGCGCTGGTCGACGGCGGCCGGGGCAGGCGCAGCGGCAGCGGCCGGGCGTGCCGGCTCTTCGAAGCGTGGCTCGATCAACGGCTCGGCGGCGGTCAGCGGCAGGCCGGCGAACAGCTGGCGGTTGGTATGGGCTTCGCTGTCACCCCGGGTGCCGAGTTCGGCCTGGGCGGTGACGATGCGCGACTGGGTCTTGCGCAGCTCGTCTTCGAGCTCCACATTGGGCACGCGCGGGGCCAGCGCCGACAGTTTGTAGTCCAGCGCAGCAGTCAGTTCCACCCCGCCGGCAATCCGGCGGTTGCCGATGATCGCGGCCTCGGCGCCCAGCTCGTCGCGCACCAGTTTCATGGCCTGGCGCATGTCGGCTGCGAAAAAACGCTTCACTTGCATAACCCATCACCCTTAGCCGTTGGGCCCTACTGTCGCTACGATCGTGACTTGCTTGTTGTCAGGGATTTCCTGATACGCCAGCACATGAATATTCGGTACCGCCAACCGACCAAAGCGCGACAACATCGCTCGAATCGGCCCAGCCACCAGCAGGATCGCTGGATGCCCTTGCATTTCTTGACGCTGGCAGGCTTCGATCAGTGAGCGCTGAAGCCTTTCAGCCATGCTGGGTTCCAGCAAAACGCCTTCTTCCTGACCCTGACCTGCCTTCTGTAGACTATTGAGCAAGATCTGTTCCAACCTTGGTTCCAAGGTGATAACAGGCAGCTCGGGCTCAGTGCCTACAATGCTTTGCACGATTGCACGCGACAAACCGACGCGCACAAAGGCCACCAAGGCGGCAGTATCTTGACTCCTGCCGGCATTATTGGCGATAGCCTCGGCGATACTGCGTATATCTCTGACGGGAACCTGCTCGGCCAGCAGCGCCTGCAGCACCTTGAGCAGCGAGGACAACGACAGTACGCCTGGCACCAGCTCTTCGGCGAGCTTGGGCGAGCCCTTGCCAAGTACCGCCAGCAGCTGCTGGACTTCCTCGTGGCCGATGAGCTCGTGGGCGTGTTTTTGCAGAATCTGGTTCAGGTGCGTGGCCACTACCGTACTGGCATCGACCACAGTGTACCCTAACGATTGCGCCTGGCTACGCAGGCTGAGCTCGATCCATACCGCTTCCAGGCCGAACGCGGGGTCCTTGGCCTGAATGCCGTTGAGGGTGCCAAACACCTGGCCGGGGTTGATCGCCAGCTCGCGGTCCGGGTATATCTCGGCCTCGGAAAGAATTACCCCCATGAGCGTCAAGCGATAGGCGCTGGGCGCTAGGTCGAGGTTGTCGCGGATGTGTACGGTAGGCATCAGGAAGCCGAGGTCCTGGGACAGCTTCTTGCGCACGCCCTTGATCCGCGCCAGCAATTGCCCACCCTGGTTGCGGTCGACCAGGGGAATCAGACGGTAGCCCACTTCCAGGCCGATCATGTCGATCGGCGTGACGTCGTCCCAGCCCAATTCCTTGGTGTCTTGCGCGCGCGCCGGCGACGGCAGCAGGTCTTGCTGGCGCTGCGCCTCGACCACCGCCAACTGCTTGACCTCGTTCTGTTTCTTCCATAGCAGGTAGGCGCCACCGGCAGCGGCGGCTGCCAGGCTGATAAAGGCGATATGGGGCATGCCCGGCACCGAACCCATGATCATCATCAGCACCGCAGACACCGCCAGGGCCTTGGGCGAACCGAACATCTGCCGGTTGATCTGCTTGCCCATTTCTTCCGAGCCGGAGGCACGGGTCACCATAATCGCGGCGGCGGTGGACAGCAGCAGCGAAGGCAGCTGCGCCACCAAACCGTCACCTATGGTCAGAAGCGCATACACCTTGCCCGCCTCGGCGAACGTCAGGCCATGCTGGAAGATACCGACCGCCATGCCGCCCAGCAGGTTGATGAACAGAATCAGCAGGCCGGCGACGGCGTCACCGCGCACGAACTTGCTGGCGCCGTCCATGGAGCCATAGAACTCGGCTTCCTGAGCGACTTCGACGCGGCGGGCTTTGGCCGCGGCCTGGTCGATGAGGCCGGCGTTGAGGTCGGCGTCGATGGCCATCTGCTTGCCCGGCATGGCGTCGAGGGTAAAACGCGCGCTCACTTCGGAAATACGCCCGGCGCCCTTGGTAACCACCACGAAGTTGATGATCATGAGGATGGCGAACACCACGACACCCACCACGTAGTTACCGCCGATCACCACCTCGCCAAAAGCCTGGATCACCTTGCCTGCGGCGGCATGGCCATCGTGGCCGTGGAGCATCACCACGCGCGTGGAGGCCACGTTGAGCGCCAGGCGCAGCAGGGTCGCCACCAGCAGGATGGTCGGAAACACCGCGAAGTCGAGGGGGCGCAGGGCATACACGCATACCAGCAGCACCACGATCGACAAGGCGATGTTGAAGGTGAAGAACACGTCCAGCAGGAACGGCGGCACCGGCAGCATCATCATTGCCAGCATTACCAGCAGCAGCAGCGGCACGCCGAGGTTGCCGCGGCTGAGGCCGACGATATTGCTACGCGCCGTGTTGATTAGTTGGGAGCGGTCCACCGGTCTTCCTCATGATCACAAGCAAACTTTTGACGCCTGGGTGGGCGCCTCAATGCTTGTGCAAGAAGCCTTCCAACTTTCTGAGCAGAGAACGATAACCTCTGTTAGCCAGCGCTGTTGCCGTCGACGTCGCGCTGCAGGTCGGGCGGGATGGCCATTTCCTTGAGGGGTTGCGGGCGCTTGCCACGCCCGGCGCGGTGCTGGCGGATCTGGTAGACGTAGGCCAAGACTTGGGCCACGGCCATGTAAAGGCCGGCGGGGATCTGCCCATCCACTTCAGTGGAATAGAAGATCGAACGCGCCAGGGCCGGCGACTCCAGCAGCTGGATTTCATGCTGAACGGCGATCTCGCGAATTTTGAGGGCGACGAAGTCGGTGCCCTTGGCCACCAGGATCGGTGCCCCACCTTGCTCGGGATCGTACTTGAGCGCCACGGCGTAGTGGGTAGGGTTGGTGATGACCACATCGGCGGTCGGGATATTGGTCATCATCCGCCGTTGCGCAGCCTCGCGCTGCAGCTGGCGAATGCGCCCCTTGACCTCAGGGCGGCCTTCGCTGTCCTTGTACTCGTCGCGCACTTCCTGCTTGGTCATCAGCAGCTTCTGGCGGCTCTGGTATAACTGGATAGGCACATCGATGGCAGCGATCAGCACCAGGCCCGCAGCCATCCACAGCGAGCTCCAGCCGACGATCTGCACGCTATGGATGATGGCTTGGTCCAGGGGTTCCTTGGCGATGGCCAACAGTTCGTCCCTGTCCTTCATCAGCACCACCACGGCGACCGCCGCCACTACCAGGAACTTGCCGATGGCCTTGAGCAGTTCGGTGACCGAATGCAGGGAAAACATGCGTTTGAGGCCAGCACCAGGGTTCATGCGGCTGAATTTTGGCGCCATGCCGGCCGGCGCGAACAACCAGCCACCAAGGGCGATAGGGCCCAACAGCGCGGCCAGCAGCAGTGTCAGCAGCAGGGGCTGGGTGGCCAGGTACGCAGCTTTGCCCGATTGCAGCAGGAAGATGGCCATGTAGCGATCATCCAGCAGCACCTCGCGTGGCAAGGTGAAGTTCTTGCGCATCAGCTCCATCAGGGTGGCAGCCAGCGTGCCGCCGAACGCCAGAGCGCCCCCCGTACCGGCCAGCATCACCGCCACGGTGTTGAGCTCCTTGGAACGGGCGATCTCGCCCTTCTCCCGCGCATCTTTCTTGCGCTTGTCCGTGGGGTCTTCTGTCTTGTCCTGGCCGCTCTCGCTTTCTGCCATGGCCTATCTCGCCCTGATCATGCCGCGCAACCACTGGAGCGCATCGGCGGCCAGCGGCTGATATTGGTTGAGCAAATCAGCCATGCTGATCCACAGGATGACCATACCCGTCACCAGGATCAACGGAAAGCCGATCGAGAAAATGTTCAGCTGTGGCGCCGCTTTGGTCATCACCCCAAAGCCGATGTTCACCACCAACAGCGCGGTGATCGCCGGCAATACCAGCAACAACGCCGCGCCCAGCACCCAGCCCATGCGCAGCACCAGTTCCCAGAGGTTGCCGGTGAACAGCGCATGGCCCACCGGCAGCGTGGTGAAGCTTTCGGTGAGTACCTCGAATACCACCAAGTGGCCGTTCATCGACAGGAACAGCAACGTCACCAGCATGGTGAAAAACTGCCCGATCACCGCTGAGGAAACGCCGTTGGTCGGGTCAACCATGGAGGCGAAGGCCATACCCATCTGTACCGCAATGATCTGCCCGGCGATAGTGAACACCTGGAAGAACAACTGCAGCGACAAGCCCAGCATCGAGCCGACGATGATCTGCTCGGCGATCAGCAGCATGCCGCTAGGGTCCAGGGGGTTGACCTGGGGCATCGGCGGCAGCCCGGGAACGATACACACGGTAATGGCAACCGCCAGGTACAGGCGAATGCGCCGCGACACGGTATTGGCGCCGAACACCGGCATAGTGGTCAGTACTGCGGCCACGCGAAACAGCGGCAGGATGAAAGTCGCCACCCACGTGCTGATCTGCACATCACTGAGCTGCAACATGCTGGTCAACCGATCAGGTGCGGGATATTGGTGTACAGATTGATGATGTACTCCATGAACTTCTGCACTACCCAGGGCCCGCCGACAATAATGGTCACCAGCATTACCAGCAGCCGCGGGAGGAAACTCAGAGTCTGTTCGTTGATCTGCGTGGCAGCCTGAAACATTGCCACCAGCAGGCCCACCACCAGGCTCGGCAGCACCGAAAACGCCACCATCACCACGGTCAGCCACAGGGCTTCACGAAACAGGTCCAACGCGACTTCTGGAGTCATGGGGCGAATCTCCCGCTGCGGGTGGTGCTTTTACACACCGCCGAAACTGCCGGCCAAGGTGCCGATGATAAGGGCCCAGCCATCCACCAGCACGAACAGCATGATCTTGAACGGCAGGGAAATGATCAGCGGCGACAGCATCATCATGCCCATGGCCATAAGAATACTGGCGATCACCAGGTCGATGACCAGGAACGGGATGAAGATCATGAAGCCGATCTGGAAGGCGGTCTTGAGTTCGGAAATCACGAAGGCCGGGACGATGATGGTCAACGGCGCCTGGTCGGGGCCGGCGATATCGGTACGCTTGGACAAGCGCATGAACAGGTCCAGGTCGCTTTGCCGAGTCTGCGCCAGCATGAAGTCCTTGAGCGGCACCTGGGCCTTGGTCAAGGCATCCTGGGCGCTGAGTTTCTCGGCCAGGTAAGGCTGCAGGGCGTCATTGTTCACGCGGTCGAACACCGGCGCCATGATGAACATCGTCAAGAACAGCGCCATCCCCGTGAGCAACTGGTTGGACGGGGTCTGCTGCAGGCCCAGGGCCTGGCGCAGGATGGAAAAGACGATGATGATCCGCGTGAAGCTGGTCATCAGCATCACGCCCGCCGGAATGAAGCTCAGGGCGGTCATGATCAGCAGAATCTGCAGGCTGACCGAATACTCCTGCTGGCCGTTGGCGCCATTGGACAGGGTGATCGCCGGAATCGACAGCGGGTCGGCGGCCAGCGCCAGGGGCGCGGCGAATACCAGCAACAGCGCCAACAGGATGCGCATGGCGCCCATCACTTCTTATCCTTCTGTTCCTTGCCCAGCAGTTCCATCAGGCGCTGGGCGAATTCCGGAGTGGCCTGTTCAGGCCGCTTGGCGGCGCTGACCGGCTCTTTCATGACGTGCAGGGTGGCGATACGCCCGGGGCTGACGCCGATCAAGACCTGCTCGTCGCCGACCTGCACCAGCACCAGCCGGTCACGCGGGCCCAACGCACGGGCACTGACGATCTCGATCACCTGGCCGCCGCGCGGCGCCGCTTGCTGCACGCGACGCACCACCCAGGCCAGCACCAGAATCACCCCGAGCACCACCAGCAGGCCCAGCAACAGCTGGGTCAACTGGCCGGCCATGCTGCCGCCGCTTGCCGCGGTCACACTTGCGCCCACGCTTGAACCCGGGGTGGCGGCCGCTTCGCCGCCGACGGTGGCCGCCAGGGCGGGCAACGGCAGCGCCGCCAACGCCATCAGCCAGCGCTTCATCAGCGCAGCTTCTTGATGCGTTCGCTGGGGCTGATCACGTCAGTCAGGCGGATGCCGAACTTCTCGTTGACCACCACCACCTCGCCATGGGCGATCAGTGTGCCGTTGACCAGCACGTCGAGGGGCTCGCCGGCCAGGCGGTCGAGTTCGATCACCGAGCCCTGGTTGAGTTGCAGCAGGTTGCGGATGTTGATCTCGGTGGCGCCCACTTCCATGGAAATGGTCACCGGGATATCGAGAATCACGTCCAGGTTCGGGCCGTCCAGCGTCACGTGATGGTTGCTCTTCGGTACCGAACCGAACTCTTCCATCATCAGTGGCGAGCCCTGCGGCTTGGCGGCAGCATCAGCGGCCAGCAGTGCATCGATATCGCCCTGCCCGTCGCCCGATTCACCCAGGGCCGCAGCCCACTCATCGGCGAGTGCCTGGTCTTCTGCGGAAATTTCTTCGTCAGCCATGATTGTCCTCGACAGGCAAAAATTCGATTAAGTCAGCCTATGCCGAGCGTCAGCGACGCTCGATCGGCTCAATGATTTGCAAGGCCAGGTTGCCCTTGTGGGAACCCAGCTTGGCCTTGAACGACGGCACGCCGTTGGCGCGCAGTACCAGCTCATCAGGCAATTCCACCGGGATCACGTCGCCCGGCTGCATGTGCAGAATATCGCGCAACTTGAGCTGGCGACGGGCCACCGTGGCGCCCAACGGCACGCTCACATCCAGCACGTCTTCGCGCAGCGCCTTGCTCCAGCGTTCGTCCTGGTCATCCAGGTCGGACTGGAAGCCGGCGTCGAGCATCTCGCGCACCGGTTCGATCATGGAATACGGCATGGTCACGTGCAGGTCGCCGCCACCGCCATCGAGCTCGATGTGGAAGGTCGAGACCACCACGGCCTCACTAGGACCGACAATGTTGGCCATCGCCGGGTTCACTTCCGAGTTGATGTACTCGAAGTTGATATCGACGATCGCCTGCCAGGCCTCTTTCATGTCGATGAACACCTGGTCGAGGACCATGCGCACCACCCGCAACTCGGTGGGGGTGAATTCGCGGCCTTCGATCTTGGCGTGGCGGCCGTCGCCGCCGAAGAAGTTGTCCACCAGCTTGAACACCAGCTTGGCGTCGAGAATGAACAGGCCGGTGCCGCGCAGGGGCTTGATCTTCACCAGGTTGAGGCTGGTGGGCACGTACAGCGAATGCACGTACTCGCCGAACTTCATCACCTGCACCCCGCCCACCGCCACGTCGGCGGAACGGCGCAGCATGTTGAACATGCTGATGCGGGTATAGCGGGCGAAGCGCTCGTTGATCATTTCCAGGGTCGGCATGCGGCCGCGCACGATGCGGTCCTGGCTGGTCAGGTCATAACTCTTGACGGAGCCGGGGTCGCCGTTGCTTTCGGTTTGTACCAAACCGTCATCGACGCCGTGCAACAGGGCATCGATTTCATCCTGGGAGAGCAGGTCCTGCACGGCCATGGGGGGCTCCTACTGCAGTACGAAATTAGTGAACAGCAATTGGTCGACGACCAGTTTGCCAACTTCTTTCTGCGCCACTTCCTGCACGCTGGCGGTGGCTTTCTGACGCAGCATCTCCTGGCCGATCGGCGTGGCCAAGGCATCGAAACTTTGCCCCGAGAACAGCATGACCAGGTTGTTGCGGATCACCGGCATGTGCACCTTGAGGGCATCGAGGCCGGCCTGGTCGCGAGTCATCAGGGTAATGCTGACCTGCAGGTAGCGCTGGCGACCGTTCTGGTCGAGGTTTACCACAAAGGCCGGGGCCATGGGCTCGTAGATCGCCGGTGCCTTGCCGGTAGGGGCTGGCGCCGCAGCCGCATGGTCATCGGACTTGGCCGCGGACTTGTGCAGGAAGAACCAGGTCCCGCCCACCGAAGCGCCGATGGCCAGAAGCAAAGCTACCACGATGATGATGATGAACTTGAGTTTGCCTTTGCCTTTGACCGCGGGTTCTTTTACTTCTTCACTCTTCGCCATGCCAATAATCCGTCGCTAATCGGTTTTTAACTACCGCACGTTCAGGTGAGAGCAAGTGTTATGCCAGCTATGGCGTTTGCAGGTATCGGCCATGAAATACAATCGGGGTAGGAGCTGGCGTAGCCTGCGAGCTTGGCGGTGTCTGTAACGACGCCAAGCTCGCAGGCTACGCCAGCTCCTACCCCGATTGGGTGCAGCCGATGTTTAGGCGTAGTAGTCGATCGCGCTGGTGCCCAGCAACGAAGGGCTGGCGACGGCGGCGGCCACTTCGCCGGCGCTGTCGTCATCGCTGCCGCTGCCATTGCGACCACCGGAACGGCCGGAACCGCTGCGAGAAGCCTGCTGGGCCTGGGCATCGCCGTTGTTCTGCTGGCGCGGCTGGTCGGAGACGTTGACGTCCATCTGCCCCAGGCCTTGCTGCTGGAACATTTCCTTGAGCCTGGACTGCTGGCCTTCCAGTGCCTCGCGCACGCCGACGTGGGCGCTGAGAAAGGTGACCTGGGTCTGCTGGTCGGCAGTCATGCTGACCTTGATGTCCAGGCGGCCCAACTCTGCCGGCGACAGTTGAATGTCGGCCGATTTGAGGTTCTGGCTCGACAGGTACATGACCCGGTTGACCACGCCTTCGGTCCAGCCCGACTGGTTCATCTGCAAGGGCGACGCCGGTGGCGTGGCCGCTGCGGTACTCACGGGTTTGGCGGTGGCCTGGGTCAGGGCGCTGAGCTTGTCGGCGAAGCCATTGGCGCCGGCGTCGGTGCCGGCAGTGCCCTTGGCGCCAGCGATGGTCTCGGCACCGGCGGAAGCGCCGAGGCCCTTGTCACCGCCGCTGGCGGCCTTGCCGTCGGTGGCGACCTGCTGCTGGATCAAAGCGGTCAGGCTGCCAACGGCGTTCTGGTCATCGCCCTGCTTGGCGCCGCTGGTCGGCTGGTTGGGATCGGCCGCATGGGCCGAGGTGGTGCCTTGCGCCTTGGCGTTCTGCTCCAGGGCCAAGCGAACCGCCGGCAGGTCGGCCAGGGGGTCGGCAGACGGGTCGAAATCGCCGTCGGCATCGTCGCCCTTGGCATCGTCGGCCTTGGGCAAGGTTGCCAACGGCGGCGCCGCCGGCGGCAGCATGGCCAGCAACGCGGGGTCGGTCGCCGGGGTGGCGGCAGTGGTGGCGGTCGGGTCTACGGGCGTGGTCGCCAGCAGCGGGTCGGCCTTGGGGTCGGCAGGCGCGGGGTCGGCCACGGCGGCGGTGTCGTCGCTGGCGGCGTCCTTGGCATCCTTGGCGTCGGTCTTGTCAGTCTTGCCCGACTTGCTGGCATCATCGGCCTTGGCGGTGCCGCCCTTGGCGTCGTTGCTGTCGACCTTCTGCTTGCCGTCGTCCTTGCTGCTGACCTTGTCGCTGTCGTTGGCCGATACCTTGGCCTTGGCAGGCAAATCATTGCCGCTATCGGCAACCGCCGGCTTGGCCGGGTCGGGCTGGGCATTGAACGACGGCTTGTTGGCGTTGGCATTGGCCAACTTGTCCGCATAGGCCTGGGCCGCGTCAGACTTTTGAATATAGTCGGCCTGGCTTTGCTTGGCATACACCGAGGCAAAGCTGCCCGCACCGCTGGGCGCAACGTCCTGGGCCTTGCTGGACAGCAGGCTGCTGGCGGCTGACGTCTGGCTGGTAGACGTGGGTTGCAATAAAGGATTTGAGGCAACAGGCATGGCAAAGTCTCCGCTGCGCGGCAATCGGTGGCACAGATGACAGAGACATAGCAAAAGCCGGGCCAGCTTTGTAGCAAGGAGATTACAGAGCGTTGCCGCCTACGCCGAAAGCCTGCCCGAACGCTCCTGCTCGTAGATCGGCTTGACCAGCTCGAACTCGGCGACGATCTTTTGGATCAGCGGGTCGATATCGCAATTGTCGGGGGCCTTGTTGGCGCACTGCTCGAGCTGGGAACACAAGTCCGCCAGCTTCAGCGCCCCCATGTTGCTGCTACTGCCCTTGAAGCTGTGGGCCGCCTTGCTGACCCGCTCGCGGCCCACCGCGTCGGCGCCGGCTTTCTTCAGCTCGTCCAGGCGGTGGTCGGAGTCCTGCAGAAAGGTATCCAGCAGTACGGAGTAGTTGTCCTCCATGATTTCCTGGAGGCTTGCCAGCACGCCTGGGTCGACGTGGGTGGAGATTGCAGATTCAGTCGTCACTTGTTCGCTCCTTGATCAAGCTGGAGATCACCGGATTCACCCTCCGGCTGGGCTACGCCAGGCAAATTCGACGCACACGCTACGGCCATCTTCGGCCCACTCGGCCCGCTCGCTGAGCTGGCGCACCAGGTTCACGCCGCGCCCCGACAAGCCTTGGGAAGGCGTAGGCCGGGCCAATACCTGCGGCACATCGAAACCGTTGCCGCTGTCTTCGACACGAATGGTCAAGCGCCCACCGCCGCTGCCTTCAGGCGTAACCCGCAACTGCAGGCGCACGAAACCGCTGTCCAACGCCGCGAGACGTTCGTTACGCTGGCGATAATACTGGGCAAAACCCCGCGCGTCGCGCTTGAGTTCGGAATCCAGCCCCAGTACCCCGTGTTCCAGTGCATTGGAGTATAGCTCGGTGAGCACGCTGTACAACGCCCCGCTCTGGGTTCGCAGGCCGTGCACCTCCTGCAGCAGCTGCAGCAAATGCGGCAGCGGGTTGAAGCGCCGCAGGGTTTCGCCACAATATTCAAAAGCCGCCGACCAGTCCAGCGGGCTGGACTGGCCGCTGTCGGAAAAGATCACCGGCGTGTGCGGCAGGCTGGACGGTTCGACCACGAAAATCTGCACCATGCTGACGTCGTCCCGGGACTCGCCACGAAACTCGTCGAGGGCGCCCTGGATTTCCTCGAACAGCCGGTGCGGCCAGCGGTTGCCACTGAGCACCGCTTGCAGGCGCTCGGCGCCGAACAGCTGGTCGTCGGCGTTGGCGGTGTCGATCACGCCATCGGACATCAGGAACAGCTGGTCGCCCTGGCTCAGGGAGTGCACTTCGGTCTTGTCGTCGAAGTCCTTGCGCGTGAGCACCCCCAGCGGCAGATGCCGGGAGGCCAACGCCATGCGCTCGCCACTGCCCTGGTAGAGGATGTAACCGTCGGGCAGGCCGCCGTTCCACACCTCCACTTGCAGGCGCTGGAAGCTGACGTTGAGCAGGGTCGCGCAGCAGAACATGTCGACCGGCAGGATGCGCTTGAGTTTGGCGTTCATCTCCCGAAGGATTTCCGCCAGACCGTAGCCCTTGGCGGTCATACCATAGAACACCTCGGCCACCGGCATGGCGCCGACCGCCGCCGGCAGGCCATGGCCGGTGAAATCGCCGAGCATCACATGCATGTCGCCGGACGGTGTGAACGAGGCCAACAGCAGGTCGCCATTGAACAAGGCGTAAGGCGATTGCATGTAGCGGATGTTCAGAGAGCTGAGGCAACCCGAGTGGGCGACCTGGTCGAACACCGCCTTGGCCACCCGCTGCTCGTTGAGCAAGTAGTCGTGGTGGCGGGAAATCTGGTCGCGCTGCTCCAGCACCGTCGCCTGCAAGCGGCGCAGGCGGTCCATGGCGTTGATCTTGGCAGCGAGGATGACCTGGTTATAGGGCTTGGCGAGGAAATCGTCGCCACCCGCCTCCAGGCAGGCGACCAGCGCCTGCTCTTCGGTCATGGAGGTCAGGAAGATGATCGGTACCAGCGCCTCGCCGGCCATGGCCTTGATCCGCCGTGCAGCCTCGAAGCCGTCCATGATCGGCATCATGGCATCGAGCAGCACCAGCTGCGGGCGCATGGTCTCGAACACCCGCACGGCCTCTTCGCCGTTGTCGGCCTGGACGACATGATGGCCCTGGCGGCGGACGATGGACGACAGCAGCATGCGGTCGGTCATGTTGTCGTCGGCGATCAGGACCGTCAGTGGGGCTGGCTTGGGGAGCGTCAAGAGATGCTGAACAGTTTGTCGAAGTTGGAGATGGCGAGGATCTTGCGCACGTCTGCCGAGGAGTTTGTGATCTTTACTTCCGCCAATTCGCCACCCGCATGGTCTCGCAACAACAGCAACATGCCCAGTGCCGAGCTGTCGAGGTAAGTGGCGTCCTTCAGGTCGATCTCGTAGGTCGTGGGCTTGGGGAAGACTTTTTCATAGGCATCGCGAAATTGCTGGTGAGCGCCGAAATCGAAGCGCCCCTTGATTGAGATGAGCAGTTTTTTGCCGTCATCCGAGGGGGTGGCAGTTACTCTTGATGGAGAGTCGGTCATGGGGATATTCCTTTAGGATTTGCCAGCACAGACAAAGGTTTAGCATCGACCTTCACCGGCAGCAACCCCCGCTGTCGCGTAAATAAAAGTTTTGTTCGCAAGGCTCAGTACTGCTCGCGCCGCGGCAGGCGCTGCGACAGCTCGTCGAGCAGGCGCTGCTCGCGTTTGTCTTCGAGTTGCCGCGCCTCTTGAGCATAGCGCAACACCAGTTTGCGCAGCCCCTCGACGCGTGCGTAGGCATGCTGCCATGCCTTGCGCGCGTTGTTGAGGTTGCCCTGGTGCCAGGCCAGGCTCTTGTTCTGCTGGGCGACGGCGGTTTCCAGCTGATTGAGAAAGCGTTGGTAGTTCATCAGCCACATGCCGGACACACCTTTGGCGCCGTGGGTCATCCACTGCGCCTGGTAGTCGGCGCGAAACTTGTCGAGCTCGGCAAGCTTGGCGTTCGCCAGGTTGACCTGGCCCTGATAGTGGCCGAGCCGTTGCGCCGCCTGTTTCTCGACGTTTTCGGCCATCTCCACCACTGGCGCCAAGCGCGCCGCGCGACTCAGTGCCATGGCTTATCAGCCCGGTGCCACGGGAGTGAACACTGCCGCCAGGCGCTCGCCACTGTGCTGCAGACTCTCGTTTTCGTTCAGCCCCTGGCGCTGGTAGCGCACCAGGGTGGGCTGCAGGGAGATCGCCAGGTCGGTTTCGCGATCGCCGCCGGCCACATAGGCACCGACGCTGATCAGGTCGCGAGCCTGTTGATAACGCGACCAAAGCTGCTTGAACTGCTGGGCCTGGGCCAGATGCTGGGCGCTGACCACCGACGGCATGACCCGGCTGATTGAAGCTTCGATGTCGATGGCCGGGTAGTGCCCCTCCTCCGCCAACCGCCGCGACAGCACGATATGGCCGTCGAGTACGCCACGGGCGGAGTCGGCGATCGGGTCCTGCTGGTCGTCGCCTTCGGACAGCACCGTATAAAACGCGGTGATCGAGCCACCGCCTGCCTCGGCGTTACCGGCGCGCTCCACCAGCTTGGGCAGCTTGGCGAACACCGACGGCGGGTAACCCTTGGTCGCCGGTGGCTCGCCGATGGCCAGGGCGATTTCCCGCTGGGCCTGGGCGTAGCGGGTCAGCGAGTCCATCAGCAGCAGAACGTTCTTGCCCTTGTCGCGGAAGTATTCGGCGATGCGCGTGCAGTACATCGCCGCGCGCAGGCGCATCAGCGGCGCATCGTCGGCGGGCGAAGCGACCACCACCGAGCGCTTGAGGCCTTCCTCGCCAAGAATGTGTTCGATGAATTCCTTCACCTCGCGGCCCCGCTCGCCGATCAGGCCGACGACGATGATGTCCGCTTCGGTGAAGCGCGTCATCATCCCCAGCAGCACGCTCTTGCCCACCCCGGTACCGGCGAACAGGCCCAGGCGCTGGCCGCGGCCAACGGTCAACAGGCCGTTGATGCAGCGGATGCCCACGTCCAGCGGCTGGCTGATGGGGTCGCGCTTGAGCGGGTTGATGGTCGGGCCGTCGAGGGGTACCCAGTCTTCGGCCTTCATGCCGCCCTTGCCGTCCAGCGCGCGGCCGGCGCCATCCAGCACGCGGCCGAGCATCGACATACCCATCGGCAGGCGGCCGGTATCGGCCAGGGGTACCACGCGGGCGCCCGGGGCGATGCCGGCGACGCTGCCGACCGGCATCAGGAAGACTTTGCTGCCAGCGAAGCCCATGACTTCGGCCTCAACCTCGACGGCGTCGTAACTGGTGTCGTTGATCACCCGGCAGCGGCTGCCCATGGCCGCCCGCAGGCCTTCGGCCTCCAGGGTCAGGCCGACCATGCGCAGCAGGCGGCCTTCGACGATCGGCTGGCGCGGCAGCGCGATGGCCTGTGCATAAGTGGTCAGGCGCTTGCCGAAGCTGGTGCGATCAAGGCGCATCGCTGGCCTCTACCGTTTGGCGTACGGCGTCAAGCGGGTCGGTGACGGGTGGGTGTTCGGCCTCGGCTTCGGCGGCGGCATCCGCAGCGGCTTGCGCAACAGCCTGGGCCTTGGCCCGCGCTTCGGCTTGCACCTTGGCCTCGGCGTCGGCCCGGGCCTGGGCCTCGGCGTGCAGGCGTGCCTGTTCGAGCACATGCTGCGCCTCGACGTCGGCCAGCTCCAGGCCTATGTCCGATTCGGTCGGGTGCAGATATTGCTCGTGCAACTGGTCGAACATCTGCGCCAGCGCCTGGGTGATGCGGGTTTCGATGCTGGCATCGATACGGCTGTGCTCGGTCTCGACACGGCAGCCGCCAGGCTGCAGTTCGATATCCTCGAGGATGCGCCAGCTTTCCTCCTGGCGCTCGCGCATGGCCTTGATCTGCGCAAAATCCTGCGGATTGATGAAGATGCGCACGTTATTGGCACCCATCGGCAGCAACTTCAGGGATTCACGCAGCACCGTCTCGATCTGGCTGGAGTCGGTGCGCAACTCGCGCTGGATGACTTCGCGGGCGACATGGCCCACCAGTTCGACCATGGAGCGTTCGATCTGGCTGTCCTGATCGGCGATGGGCACGAACAGGTGCTGCATCAAGGCTTCGAGGGACGCCAGGCGTGCGCCCAGAGCCACTTCGGCCTCTTGGCGCACCTTGAGCTGGGTACTGTGAAAACCTTCGCGCTCGCCGACCGCGAAGCCTTCGTTGTAGGCCTCCTGGCGAATGCTTTCGAGTTCTTCGAGGGTCAGTGGCTGGACTTCCTCCAGCGGCACTTCCTCGATTTCCTCGACCAGCTCGGGCTCCGGTTCGGGCTCAGGGCGCTCGGGGTCGAAGCTGGGCATCGACCACAGATCGACGCCCTTGAGGTCCTGGGCGCGGATCAGTTCACTGGCGGGTTCGTTGCTGGAGCGGGACATGCGAAAGCTTCCTGAGCGAATAACGGTCTGCGCGGCGCGCGGCCACTCTACAGTCTATGACTACAGAGTGCGCCGTTAGATCATCTCTTCGCCACCTTTGCCGCCCAGCACGATCTCCCCGGCCTCGGCCATGCGGCGGGCAATGGTGAGGATTTCCTTCTGCGCGGTTTCGACGTCGCTGACGCGCACCGGGCCTTTGGCTTCGAGGTCGTCGCGCAGCAGTTCCGAAGCGCGCTTGGACATGTTCTTGAAGATCTTTTCCTTGACGCCGTCGTCGGCGCCCTTGAGCGCAACCACAAGCACGTCGGAAGACACTTCGCGCAGCAGCGCCTGGATGCCGCGGTCGTCGACGTCCTTGAGGTTGTTGAACACGAACATGAGGTCTTCGATCTGGCCGGAGAGGTCTTCGTCGACTTCGCGGATCGAGTCCATGAGCTGGCCTTCGACCGAACTGTCGAGGAAGTTCATGATGTCGGCCGCCCGCTTGATACCGCCCAAGGTGGTCCGCGAGGTGGTCGAGTTGCCCGCGAACTGCTTCTCGAGGATGGTGTTGAGCTCCTTGAGCGCCGCCGGTTGCACGGTGTTCAAAGACGATACCCGCAGGATGATGTCGAGACGCACCTTGTGGTCGAAATGGCCCAGCACTTCACCGGCCTGGTCGGGGTCGAGGTAGGCGACCACGATGGCTTGAATCTGTGGGTGCTCGAAGCGGATGACATCAGCCACCGCACGCGGCTCCATCCACTTGAGGCTGTCCAGGCCGCTGGTGTTGCCGCCCAGCAGGATGCGGTCGATCAGGCCGTTGGCCTTGTCTTCGCCCAGGGCCTGGGTGAGCATCTTGCGGATGTAGCCGTCGGAGCCGACGCCCAGGCTGGTCTGGTCGCCAACGCTGGAGACGAACTCGGTCATCACCTGCTCGACCTGCTCGCGGTGCACGTTGCGCATCTGCGCCATGGCCACGCCGACGCGCTGCACTTCCTTGGGGCCCATGTGCCGAAGCACCTGGGCCGCATCGGTTTCGCCGAGCGACAGCAGCAGAATGGCGGCCTTGTCGACCTTGGTCAGTTTGGGGGCCACGACGGCCTGGTTGCTACTCATCGGCGTTAATCCACTCTTTCACGACCTGGGCCACACGGCCCGGGTCTTCGGCCACCAGACTCTTGATTGCGTTCAACTGCGCGTCATAGCCTTCGCTCGGGCTTGGCAGCAGAATGCTCTGCGGCCCGCCGAGGCTGACGCGGTCGTCGGCCACATCGCCCATGAGGCCGCCTGCCATCAGGCCGCCACCGGCCATCCCGGCCATACCACTACCACCTTCACCGCCACCGGTGGTCGCCAGGCCTTTGCCCGCCTTGCCACCGCCGGTGATGTTGTTCAGCACCGGGCGCAGCACGCCGAACACCAGTACGAGGATGAACAGCACGCCCAGCGCCTGCTTGACCACGTCCCAGAACCACGGCTGCGAGTAGAACGGAATGCTAGGAATCACTTCGCCGGCATCCGGTGCGAACGGTGCGTTGATCACCGTCACACTGTCGCCACGGCTGGCATCGTAGCCCACGGCGTCTTGAACCAGGCGCGTGAAGCGCGCCAGGTCTTCGGCGGCCCAAGGCGTATGGGTGACTTCGCCGTTGGCGGCGTTGAGCTTGGCCTGGTCGTCGACCACTACTGCCACCGACAGGCGCTGCAAGCGGCCCTGCTGCTGGCGGGTATGGCTGATGGAACGGTCCAGCTCGAAGTTCTTGGTCGACTGCTGACGCTTGTCGGCCGGGTACGGCGCGAGCATCGGCTGGCCAGTGGCCGGGTCCATGATCTGCTGGCCGTTGGAGTCCACCAGCGGTTGCCCAGGCTGGATCGCCGCAGCGGCACCGGCGGCGCCGCCAGCGGTGGTCTGCGGCGCGGTGGCCGGGGCCGGCGGCTGATTGCTCAGGGCGCCAGGCACGCCCGATGGGCCGCTGCTGCTGGAGCGTTGTTCGGTGGTCGACTGCTCGCTGCGCAACGCCGGCTGGTCCGGGTTGAACTGCTCGGAGGTCGATTCCACAGCGCTGAAGTCGACCATCGCCGACACTTCGGCCTTGTAGCGGTCGTTGCCCAGCACCGGCTGGAGAATGCTCTGCACACGCTGGGTGAGCATGGTTTCCATGCGGCGGGTGTAGTCGAACTGCTTGCCGGCCATGGCCAGCTCGGAATTGTTGCTCTGGTCAGACAGCAGGTTGCCCTTCTGGTCGACCACGGTCACGCCAGACTTGTCCATCTCCGGGATGCTGGTCGCCACCAGGTTGACGATCGCCATCACCTGGCCCGGGTCGAGGCTACGGCCACCGTACATTTCCACCAGTACCGAGGCGGTCGGCTTGCGTTCGTCACGCACGAATACCGAGCTCTTCGGAATAGCCAGGTGCACGCGGGCGGCCTTGATGCCATTGAGGCTGGAAATGGTACGCGCCAGTTCGCCTTCCAGGCCACGCCGGTAACGGGTGGCCTCCATGAACTGGCTAGTGCCCAGGCCCTGGTCCTTGTCGAGGATCTCGAAGCCGACGTTGCCGTCGTTCTGCACCACGCCGGCGGAGGCCAGGGCCAGGCGCGCACGGGACAGGTCTTCGGCCTTGACCAGCAAGGCACCGGAGTTGGGCTCCACGCTGTAGCTGATATTGGCGGTCGCCAGGGTGTCCATCACCTGTTTGGTGTCCATGCCGGCCAGGCTGCTGACCAGCGGGCGATAATCCGGCTGCTGCGACCACAGCACCACGGCGAAGCCGATGGCCACGCTGGCTGCCAGGCCGACCAACAGGCCAACCTGCCGGAGCACCGGCATCTTGGTGATGTTATCCAGGAAATTCAGGCCAGGCATGGAGCTCTTGCCCCCGCTGGCGCCTGCTTTCGCTGGTACGTTATCCAATGCTTCCGCCATGACTCAATTCTTCCTCAGACCGGCATCTGCATGATGTCTTGGTAGGCTTGAACCAGCTTGTTACGCACTTGCGTAAGCGCCTGGAAGGAGACCGTGGCTTTTTGCGACGCAATCATGACGTCGGTGATGTCCACGCCGCTCTTGCCGATTTCAAAGGCGTTGGACAGCTGGTTGGATGCCTGCTGGGTTTCGTTGACCTTGCCCACCGCATTGCCCAGCAAGTCGGCGAAACTGGCGCCGCCGGCTTCGCTGGTAGCCGCGACGGCATTGGAGGACGACGTGCCCATGGCCTCGGCCTGCATGGAGCGCATATCCATCATCAAACGGTTGAATTCAATACCTTGGCTCATGGACGTCTATCTCCGCCGGTCCGCAATTTTTTGACACTGGTACAGCCTCTACCGGTAGAGGTAGCAACAACGATGCCAGCTCACCCGTCGCTCGGTACAAAACCGATACGAATCGTTAGCTAGCGAATAAAAACGCTTCGACGTCCATGCCTGCATCGCGCATCTGCGCCAGCTTGTAGCGTAACGTACGGGGGCTGATACCCAAGCGTTCCGCGGCTTCCTTGCGCCGGCCGCGCTCGTTGCGCAGGGTGTCGATGATGACCTCGAATTCACGTCGGCGCAGGTCGTCGCCCAAGCCGCTGGCGGCTTGCGCCTCGTCTTCGGGGCGCGGTGCGGGGAGCGACACGTTGGGTGCGCGCAGCAAGGCTGGCACTCCGACCGGTGGCAGATGAACACTGCCGATAGGCCCTGCCAGGCAGAAGTCTTCGCCACGAATGACGCCACCCTGCTGCAGGATCAAGGCCCTTTGAATGGCGTTATCCAATTCCCGCACATTACCCGGCCAAGCGTAGTTCACCAGGCAAGCCTGCGCGTCGGCGCACAGACGCACGGGCGCATGCTTCATTTTATTGACGTGCTTGGCCAACAAGCGTTCGGCCAGCGGCAGAATGTCGGCGGTGCGTTCGCGCAGCGGCCGCCAGGCCAGCGGAAAAACCGACAATCGATAGTAAAGGTCTTCGCGGAAACGGCCCGCGGCCACTTCACCGGCCAGGTCGCGGTTGGTGGTGGCCACCACGCGAATGTCGAGGGCGATCGGCTTGCGCCCACCTACCCGTTCAACCTCGCGCTCTTGCAGCACACGCAACAACTTGGCCTGCAGCCCCAAGGGCATTTCGGAAATTTCGTCAAGCAGCAAGGTACCGCCGTCGGCCTGCTCGAACTTGCCCGCCTGGGCCGCGATGGCGCCGGTGAACGAGCCCTTCTCGTGGCCGAACAAGGTAGCCTCGAGCATGTTGTCGGGAATCGCCGCGCAGTTGATGGCCACAAAGGGCTGCGATGCACGCTTCGATTGCTGGTGGATAAAGCGCGCCAGCACTTCCTTGCCCGTACCCGACTCACCGGAAATCAGCACCGTGGAATCGCTGCGCGCCACCCGCGCGGCCAACTCCAGCAACTGTGCACTGGCCGGTTCCCGCGCCACCGGGCCTTCGCCTTCGCTGCCTGCCGGGTTGCCCAGCGCATGGCGGGCGACCAGGTCGAGCAAGGCCCGCGGTTCGAACGGCTTGACCAGATAATCCGCAGCGCCTTGGCGCATGGCGTCCACCGCACGCTCCACGGCACCGTGGGCGGTCATCAGCAACACAGGCAATTGCGGCTGCAAGGCCCGCAAGCGCGCCAGCAATTGATGGCCGTCCATACCGGGCATGTTGACGTCGGTCACCACCATGCCGAAGCCTCGGCTGGCGACCGCCTGCAGGGCTTCTTCGGCGCTGCCGACGGCATGATAGGCGTAGCCGCCCAGCTCCAGGGTATCGCCGAGCGCCTCGCGCAAGGCGCGATCGTCTTCCACCAGCAATACCTTGATTTCGCTCCGGCCTGCGGTATCCATCAGACTTACTCCTGTGTGGCGAACAACGGCAGCGTCACCATCGCGCAAGTACCGCGGCCTGGCCGCGAACGCAGTTGCAGGTCGCCCTGGTGCGCACGCGCCACCGCTTTGACCACCGCCAGGCCGAGGCCGGTACCGGTAGTCTTGGTAGTAAAGAAGGGTTCGCCCAGGCGCGCCAAGGTCTTGGCATCTATACCCGCCCCGCGGTCGCTGATGCAGATACGCAAGCTGTCGGCGTGGCGGTACAGGTGAACCTTGAGCCGTGCCGGGCCGTTGCTGGCCTGTACGGCGTTTTCGATCAGGTTAAGCAAGGTGCCCACCAGGGTATAGCGATTGCACAGCAGCTCGCCGCGGGGGTTGTCGTACTGCCAGCGCACGTGATGGCCGTCGACCTGCACCTGCGCCGCGGCCTGCAAGGCCTGGCCCAGTGCCGCCGGGGTCAGGCGATCATTGAGCGGCAACTCGCCACGGGCAAACACCAGCATGTCGCGAACCTGATGTTCCAGTTCATGCAGGCGCTCCTTGAGGCGCCCGGCAAAGCGCTGCTGGGTTTCGGCGGGCAGCACTTGTTCGGTCAAATGGCTGGCATATAGCAGCGCGGCCGACAGCGGCGTGCGAATCTGGTGGGCCAGGGAGGCGACCATGCGCCCCAACGACGACAAGCGCTCATGGCGGGCCAGCTCGCCCTGCAGGTGACGGGTTTCCGTCAGGTCGTTGAGCAACACCAGCTGGCCGGGCTCGGCGTCCAGCGAACGGGTGGCCAGGGACAGGCGGCGGCCGTCCTTGAGGGAAATTTCGTGGCCATCGTCTTCACGGGGCGCGAAGCAGCGGCTGATAACGTTGCGCCACAATTCGCCCTCCAGCGGCAGCCCAAGCAAATCGCAGGCCGCAGGGTTGGCTTCGCGCACAAAGCCATGGGCGTCGATGACGATCACGCCGCCTGGCAGCAGGCTCAGCACGCTTTGCAGGCGGTTGGCGATGACTTCCTTCTCGGCCAGCTCGGCCATGCGCTGGGCGCTGACCACGGCCAGTTCACCCTTGAGCTCGGCCACCCGCGTTTCAAGCAGGCTGTACGACTCGCTCAGCTGGCTGGATACCTGGTTGAACAAGGCAAAGGCCTGCTCAAGGCTAGGCCGCTCGGCCTGCTTGGTATCGGTATTGGTGTCGAAATGTGGGGTCGAAGACATGGGGGCCGCCTGGGACATCTTGCTCGCTCATGTTGGCTGACCGTCAAAAACGGTATCGTTCATGAGACATAGCAATAGGCGTGCCGGAACATTTGGGTTGTGACGCAGTTCGCAGAAAGCTTTGCATCAAACCGCTTACGAGAGGGGAATCCCCAAGTGATACAAGGGGTTGCGCAGAAGCGCCTGTAGCAGGAAAAAATACGAAAACCGATACCGAAGCCGACCCGCCCTTCACTGCGCAGGCGGCTCCGATGTCAGGCGTCAATCATCCGACTGGTCGTCGCTCTCGCCATCCCGACGGCTCATGCCGTATTTGCGCATTTTCTCCACCAGGGTGGTACGGCGAATGCGCAGGCGTTCGGCGGCACGCGCGACGATGCCGTTGGCGTCGTCGAGTGCCTGCTGGATCAGGCCTTGCTCCAGGCCGCCCAGGTAGTCTTTGAGGTCCAGGCCTTCGGGCGGCAGCATCGCGCTGGAAGCGAAGTCGGGCGTATGGCCGTTGATGGCCACGCGCTCTTCCAGGTCGGTGCGCAAGCTGTCGACCAGTTGCTCGTCTTCGTCATCGACGTAGCGGAATTTCTTCGGCAGCTCGGCGACGCCGATCACCCCGTACGGATGCATGATCGCCATGCGTTCCACCAGATTGGCCAGCTCGCGGACGTTGCCCGGCCAGCCGTGACGGCACAGCGACATGATGGCGGCCGAATTGAAACGGATCGACCCGCGCTTCTCGTGCTCCATGCGCGAGATCAGCTCGTTCATCAGCAGCGGAATGTCTTCGACGCGCTCGCGCAACGGCGCCATCTCGATCGGAAAGACATTGAGGCGGTAGTACAGGTCTTCGCGGAAGGTGCCCACCTCGATCATGCTTTCGAGGTTCTTGTGGGTCGCGGCGATGATGCGCACATCGATGCTTTGGGTCTTGTTACTGCCCACGCGCTCGAAGGTGCGCTCCTGCAGCACGCGCAGCAGCTTGACCTGCATCGGCAGCGGCATGTCGCCGATCTCGTCAAGGAACAGCGTACCGCCGTTGGCCAGCTCGAAACGCCCGGCGCGGCTGGTGATGGCACCGGTGAAGGCGCCTTTCTCGTGGCCAAATAATTCGCTTTCCAGCAACTCGGCGGGAATCGCCCCGCAGTTCACTGGCACGAAGGGCGCGTCGCGGCGCTTGGAGTGGTAATGCAGGTTGCGGGCGACCACTTCCTTGCCGGTGCCCGACTCGCCGAGGATCAACACGCTGGCATCGGTATCGGCCACTTGCTGCATCATCTGGCGTACGTGCTGGATGGCACGGCTGGTGCCCACCAGGCTGCGGAACAGGTTGGGCTCGCGCTGGCGGCCGCGTTCGCGGGCCTGGTCGTACATCTCGCGATAGACCTGGGCGCGGTGCAGGGAATCGAGCAGCTTGCTGTAGCTGGGCGGCATTTCCAGGCTGGACAACACGCGCCGACGTTGCTCGTCGGGCAAGTCGCCAGTGGCCACGTCGGTCAGCAGCAGTACCGGAAGGAATTCGTCCCAGGTGCCCAGGGTCTTGAGCAAGCCCACCAGATTGCCGGGAGTGTTGACGGTGCCGATCAGCACGCACAGCACTTCGCGGCTGGTGCCCAGGCCCTCGACGACGTGCTGCCAGTCCTGGCTGGCGCACGCTAGATTTTCTTCGCCAAGGAAATTCAGAATGACCGAGAGGTCGCGCCGGCGGACGCTGTCATCATCGATCAGCAGGATTTTGGTTTCACGCCACATGCAATAGCAACTTCCCTAGTCAACTCGACGCCCAGAAGGGGCAAGCTCGACGTAATTTTAACCTCGGAGAACGGCTAATAGACGCCTGAATACCGTGAATCGTAACTAGTTAAGTCAAAAAACCGGCCACAGTCAAATTTATGGCGTTAATAAGACAAATGGCAACTGTTTTTCTGTCTCCAGCAGTATTTTTTTTGTATCTACTGACATACAAATGGCTGCCTACGCGCTCACCCGCGCATTAAAGCACCTTTGTGAGCCAACTGGTACACGCGCGCGGCCTGATACCCCTGGCGGGCCTGCGCCATTTGCGCGGCGATGGCCTGGCGGGCCGAGGTGGTGGCGTCCACCAACTGGCGGTAGAGCACCAGCAGACCTTCGAGATTCTCGCGCAGCACCTGCTCGTCGACGCCCTTCTCTTCCAGGATGCGGTCCAGGCAACTGCGGCATTCCAGATCCAATGCAGTAATGGTTTCCCAATCTTCGTTGGCCAAGGCGTCCTGCAACGCGTTGCGGGTCAACTCGATCTTTTGCAAAGCGCTCATAGCGTTCTCCTGCACTGCGTAAACCTGGCGTGCCCGTTCCCCCACCAGCATGAGGTGACTCACCCCGGAGCCGGACATCAGCGCACCGCCGGCGCAGCGGCGGCGGGGTCGATGGCGTCCCAGCCCATCTTGAGGTTGAGCAGCAGGCCGCTGACTTCTTCGAGCATGGTCACGCTGTTTTCGCGGTTGGCGGTGCTCAGGCGACGGGTCATGTAGTCGTACAAGCGCGCATAGTTGGCCGCGAGAGCGCCGCCGGCCTTGAAGTCCAGCCCTTCGCGCAGACCATTGATGATGTTCTGCGCCTGGGCCAGCAACTTGCTCTTCTGCGCCAGCTCGCCGCGCTCCATGCAGCCGCGGGCCTGGGCGATGCAACGCAGGCCGCCTTCCATCAGCATCTGGATCAGGCGATGGGGCGACGCGTCGACCATCTCTGACTGGGTGTTGACATTCTTGTACTGTCGAAGGGCAGCCATGCGGTTCATGGGGGGGGGTAACCTCGAAAATTTGCCTGACAATTGACGCTCTTGTCTTTGTATCGGCCTAGGGGCGTCAAGCTTTAACCGCCCCTGCTCAAGTTTTGTGCTTTAGCTGTCGTCACTGGTGTTGTTCAGCGCGTTCAACGTGGTCATCACGCTGGTGCTGGTGGCGTTCAGCTGGGCAACCAGCGTATCCATGGCGTTGTACTTGGCGTACATGGTCGCCTCGTACTTGGTCATGCGGGTGTCGAGCGTGGTCTGCTGGGTGGCGAGGTCGCTCAAGGTGTCGTTGAGGGAATCTTCGCGTTGGTCGAGCAGGCCGTCGTCTTCGGCATAGATGTCCAACGTCGCGGACATCCGGCTAAGCAGACCACCAGTGCCGGTGAAGAAGCCCTGGACCGAGCCGGCGTTGGATGCCAATGCAGTCTCGAGCTTGTCGTCGTCGATCGCCAGGGTGCCGTCGGTCTGCGTCGACACACCAAGCTGCGACAGCAGGCTGATAGTGCCGCCGTCGGTGGAGGTGCCCACCAGCTGGTTACGCAAGCCGTTGACGATGTTGCGCACGCTGGAGTCGCTGGTCAGCGCTGCAGCGGTAGTGGTGGCATTACCATCATCGTCTGTAGTCGAGGTCACCGAGGTCAGCGACTTGATCGACGACATCAACGCGTTGTAGGCGCTGACGAAGGTGGTGATCGAAGTCTTCAGGCCATCGGTGTTGGTGTCGACGGTGAGGGTCGACTTGCCGACTTCCTTCAGGTCGAACTCGACGCCACTGATCGCCCCGGTGACCGAGTTGGAGGCACTGGTCAGCGACAGGCCGTCGACGGTGTATTCGGCGTCCTGGGTCGGCGCGGTGACGTAGCCGCCGACGCTGCCATCGGCCTTGGTACCTGAACCATCGATGGCAAGGTCCGAGACACCGCCAGTGGCGGCAACACTGATATTAGTGTTCGCGCCTGTGGTGGTGGAACTGATGACCAATCGCTGCCCGGTCGAGTCGGTAATGATGTTGGCGGTCACGCCACTCGACTTCAACTGAGTGTTGATCGCGTCACGAATGGTGGACAGGCTCGCGTTCGCCGCCACCTTGACTGTACCGAGCGTGGTTACACCGGTAGCGGTGCCGTCACCCTGAGTCAGGGTCAGCGTACCGGCAGTGGAGAACGTCGTACCTGTGGTGATGTACTTGCTGGCGATCTTAGAGCCGGTCGCCAACTGCGTCACGTCCATCGAATACGTACCGGTGGCAGCAGTGCTGTCCACGGTCGCCGTCAGCACGTCTTCATCCGAGGAAGTGCCGGTCAAGCCGTTGAATGACTTGGCCTCGTCGAGGTTGGTCATCGCCGTCTGGAACGTCGACAGTGCCGATTTCAAGCTGCTGACCGCCGACAACGTGGTCGTTGCCTCGGTCTTGGCGTTGGTGATCTGGGTTTGCTTGGGCGTTTTCTGCGCCGTCACCAATGCCGAAACGATGGAGTCGATATCGATCCCCGATCCGACTCCGTTTACCGAAGTACCCATGGTGCTTCTCCCATACGTTTTATTGGCGCATGCCTTCGGAAATAGACTGTATTCCGGTAGCCATGCAAGTTAGGCACCAACCCTCAAGCCCAATCATCGAACAACGAGGTGTTGCCGTCCTTGAGACTTTGCGCCAGCTTCAATACCACTTCCGAAGGCAGTTGCCGAATGACCTCGCCGCTGTCCCTGGCAACTACTTTCACCACCTGAATGCCGGTCTCTTCGTCGACCGAAAAATCCAGGCCCTGGTGCTTTATATCCATGGATTCCTGCAGGCTTCCGACCGCTTGTTGCAAGGTCTGCGCAGAGGCCTTGTCGCTTGCCTGGGTGTTGCTTTTCGCGCCAGCCGCTGCAACCGGTGCAGGTGCGGCACTGTTGCCAACGGCCTGAGTGCCGATAACACGTGAATCCAATGCCGTGGTACTTATATTGAGGTCCATGTAAATTTCCTCTTGTTGGCAACGGAGAAAAGGGCGCGAGCGCCCTTTTCCTTGTGCTGGCCGTCAGGCCGTTACCTTATTGCAGCAGTTTCAGTACAGCGGAAGGCAGCTGGTTGGCCTGGGCCAGTACCGCGGTAGCGGCCGACTGCAGGGTTTGCTGCTTGGTCATCTCGGCGGTTTCGGCCGCGAAGTCCACGTCCTGGATGGTCGAGCGAGCGGCGGTGGCGCTTTCCGACACGTTCTGCAGGTTGGAGATGGTGCTGTCCAGACGGTTCTGGATGGCACCCAGTGCGGAACGTTGGGTGTCGATTTGCTTCAGAGCGGCGTCGATGACCTGGGTGGCTTTCTGGGCCGAGGAAGCGTCGGTGATGCTCAGCTGTTGGACGGTGAAGGACGACGAAACCACCGCTACCGAACCAGCACCTGCAGCCAGGTCGCCGGTACCCACTACCGAAGCGATCGCGCTACCGGAGGTCAGGATGATGCCGGTACCAGCGCTGTCCAGGGTAGCAGTCACGCCGCTGACGTTGGTGTTGATCGCGGCAACCACATCGCTCATCGAAGAACCTGCGGCCACGTCGACTTCAACGCCGCCGATGGTCAGGGACGAAGCGGAAGCCAGGGTAGCGGCAGCGCTGGTCACGACGCCGGACATGCTGGTGGTAGCCAGGCCAGCAGAACCTTTCAGCGCTTGGGCGCCCATGTCGCTCAAAGTGAAGGAAACGGTTTCGTTGGCGTTGGCGCCGACCTGGAAGGTCAGGGTGCCTTTGTTACCAGCGGAGCCGTCCAGCAGTTTGATACCCGAAGTACCGCCACCGAAAGTAGTGGTCTGGGAGATACGGGTCAGTTCAGCCGACATCGACTTGAACTCTTGGTTCAGTGCAGCCTGGTCTTCCGAGCTGTTGCTGCCGTTAGCCGACTGCAGGGACAGTTCACGCATACGCTGCAGGATGCTGGTCGATTCTTGCAGCGCGCCTTCAGCGGCGGTTGCAATCGAGTTGGCGTCTTGGGCGTTCTTCACCGCTACGTCCAGACCGTTGACCTGGCTGGTCAGACGGTTGGAGATTTGCGAACCAGCGGCGTCGTCTTTGGCGCTGTTGATACGCAGACCGGTCGACAGGCGGGTCATCGAAGTGGTCAGAGCGTTGGAAGAAGCGGTCAGGTTCTTTTGAACCGACAGGGAGGCAATGTTTGTGTTGACGGTAAGAGCCATGACAATTTTCCTTGCAGTAGACTAACGGAGTTTGGGTTCCTGGGCGGTTGGGGCGTTGCCCTGAGTGAGTAGCCGTACAGAACCTTCGTAGTAGTTATCGTCGTCTCTGCCAATCACTTGAGAAAAAATTATTTTTTTTTGCTTCGCCCTAGTAAATAAAGGCCTTTAAGGGTGGTGGCCTTGTTCTTGCTACGTTCGGATACCACTGGAACTCGCGTCAAACCTACGTCATCGCGCACGGAACCCATTCATGCAAAACACACCGACCCAGGCCAGAATCCAACGCCTCTCCGTAGATATACAGAAGGCTGAGACCGCCAACGACATGCCAGCACAGGTTACCCTCTACAAGGAGCTGGCCAGGCTTTCGCCAAATACTACGCTGGTGCACGCGAAGATCGCGCACCTGCTGCATGAGATGGGAGACGTCGAAGCGGCAGCCCCCTTCGTGACTCGAGCGCTAGAACTCGCGCATGACAAAGCCGCGGATACAATGCTGTTCACCCACCTGCCTAAACTCCCGCTCTACACGGGAAATCCCGAGCAGGCGCGAAGCTGGTATCAAGCACACCCCAGCCTGACACGCTTCAAGCTACTGCACGAAGCTTTGACACCCCTGAGTGCGTACGATGAAATCGAGCGCCGAATCCACGAGCTGCTGGGCTCCAATCTACATACAGGCGAGCAGTCGCAACTGCTTACTTTGCTGGCGCAGGTGTATCGTCACCAGGGTCGTTACCACGACTGTATCGGCTGCTACAAACTGGGCCTCGAATTGACCCCCGACAATCCCACTCAGATGCTTAACCTCGGAGCGGTACTTGAGCATATCGGCCGCCACTCCGAAGCACTTGCCTGCTACCGTCGGCTCATTGCCGTGGACCCAAGCAATGCGCAAGCCCACAACAACCTTAGTATCACTTTGCTGCGCTACGGCGAATTCGAACTTGGCTGGCAGCAGCACGAGTGGCGTTGGCCAGCCATTCAGGCGGATCACGAACAGCACTTCGCCATCCCCCGCTGGCGGGGCGAACCCTTGGCAGGAAAGACCTTGCTGGTATGGGCAGAGCAAGGTATTGGCGACCACATCATGTACGGCAGCCTGCTCAAAGAGCTAAGCCTTACTGGTGCGAAGCTGCACATCGAGATCTACCTGCGCCTGGATGGGCTGTTCGGGCGCAGCTTCCCGGGTATCAATTTCCTGCGCCGGGAGTTGGTCGGCGAGGACAGCATCGGCGACCAACAGGTGTTCAAGCAGAGTTGGCCGAAAGCCGACTACCAGATTCCGATGGCCAGCCTGTGCGGGATATTCCGCAACAGCCGGGAAAGCTTTGGTGACGGCGCTCCCTACCTGCAAGCCGACCCCGCGCGCGTTGAGGAATTCAAGGCCAAGTACAGCGCGCTGTTCCCGGGCAAGCGCCTGATCGGTGTGTCGTGGCGTGGCGGCAAATCGAAATTTACGCAACGCCAAGGGCGCAACGTGGAGCTCGAAGAGCTTGCCAGCCTGGCAAAGCTTACCGGCGTGCAATTCATCGACTTGCAATACGACAGCACGGCCGCCGATATTGCCCGCTTGCACGCGGCCGGACTGCAAATCCATCACGATGACGAAGTGGACCCAACCGCCATGATGGATGCCCAGGCGGCACAAATCAGCGCGCTGGATGCTGTCATCAGCGTCGACAACACCACCGTGCATCTGGCTGGCGCCTTGGGCGTGCCGACCTTCGCCCTGATTCAGCTGAACCCGGACTGGCGCTGGGGCCTGCAAGGCAGTACCACCCTCTGGTACCAAAGCGTTCATCTATTGCGCAACACCACCAACGGCGGTTTTCAGCAGCAGCTCGAGCAAGTGATCGAAGCACTGCAGGCGTAATCTGAGCCGGAAAAAAGCGCCGCCCGAATGGGCGGCGCTTTTTTTTTGCAAACTGAATGCATCAACCCGAAAGCGGCTTCAATCCAGCCGCTTGAACACGCAGAAACCACGGTTGATAACGCCGTCGTCCTTGAGCGTGCCGCGGTACAGCAAGAAGAAACCTTGCTCGTAGAAGCAGCTCATGTTGGCGAAGAATTGTGTGTCGTTGCGGACCAGGTCGTTACTCTCGATGATTACCACACCGCCCGGCTCAAGCATCGCCTTGAGATCCTCGACATACTCGTTCATCGGTTTGCCAATCCAGACATGCACGGCGAACGAAAAGATCAGATCGAACTTGCCAGGTTCGCTGTTGCGATAGTCCTCGAATGACGAGGTCAGGAACTGGCAATTGTCGGCACGGTGATAATTCGCCAACCGACTGGCAATCTTGACCAACGAATCGTTGATATCAAAACCTACATAGCTGCCAACGTTCTTCGACACCTCGACGCCGAAACAGCCAATATTGCAACCAATGTCCAGCACTCGCGCGCCGGGTTCCAGCCATTTATCCAACGAGTATTTTTCGAAGCGATGCAGCGTGGGTCGCTGGCCAGGCATACCCCAACCTTCATGGCCCTGGTAAAGCTCGCGCTTGCGGCCGAACTGCTGATGTTCGGCAAAGAACAGACCATTGACATCAAGCAGGCACGCCAACCAATCAGGATCTTTTACTTGGGCCGAGGGCGCCGCGAAATAGCACAACACATTATCGCCATCGACCACTTTCAGCCGCTCACGCACGGAGTGCTCGGCGAATACTTCCAGCACTTCCTCACTGTTCGGCGTCAGCGCCCGGCGGAACAATACCGGCATATAGTCGCCATTGTGATGCACGCAGCCATGGTAATACCAATAACCAATCCGAGCCTTGGGAATGTGCTGATACGCTGGCGGGTAAACAACTTCCTGGGCCGCCTCATAGAAGCTTGGTGCGATGTGCTTGGCAACATCATTGAAAGGAAATTTGATTGCGAGGTTCAGGGTGCCCGGCTCGATCCGCGACCAGCCGCACGCTTGCATGATACCGTCCTCGCGGCTGGGATTGAGCGCTAGCAGTTCGCGCTCGCCAGGCGGGCCTTCAGCAGAGGTGCTGGAGCGAGAAAACACCTTAGCAGCACCGCAATAGAAGTCGCTAGTGGATTTGCGCTTGCCCAGCAGCATTTCCAACTGCGCGGTGACGGTGCTGACATCACCCTTGGGCTGAAACGCCGACAGGCTGCCAACCCAGTGGTAGGCCTCGTCCAGATCTCCGCGGTACAGTCCCAGCGTGGCCAGCGCACGGCGCGCCGCAGGGTGCTTGGGCTCGGCGGTCAAGGTACGCAGGAAGCAGTTATGCGCGGTGTCAAAATCACCGGTGCGGTTCAACCACTGCCCCCAATAGAAATTGGCGGTCATGTCATAGGGCGCCCCCTCCCAGGCTTCACGCAGGTAAGGTTCGGCCAATGCGTCCTTACCTTGCTGCAGCAGTGCCGCGCCCAAGGCCACTTTTACCGCAAGATCATCAGGGTGCTCAAGCAGCAGGCTGCGATACTCGACAATCGCCTCTTCAACCTGACCATCGCCATACAGTTTCTGCGCGTGCTCGAAGCGCGCGCCAAGGGCGTGGGAAGTGTGCTCAGTCATTTACAACCTCGGCATTCAGGAATAATGGCAAGGCAAGTCGGCTTGCCCGCGAATTCTGGTTTACTGCGTGCCGATCGGGTTTACGACAGCCGAAGTAGCAATACCTCGACCCCTCTTAAATAATGACTCTTTGCCATTACCCGAGGGACGCAATCTTGACAGCTGACCCTTATGCAGCAAGAACAAGGCCAATTGACAAAAATTTTACCGAATAAGCAGTGCACAAATCGGTATGCGTAAATAGAGGCTCTAGTACGGCGCTTTAATGATTCGAAAATCAAGAAAGCCAGAAACAAAAAAACCCGGCGGTAGCCAGGCTTTTGTCGATATACAGTGGAAAAGGGAAAGCGCTAGCCACGCTCAATAATCGCCGAACCCCAAGACAGCCCCACTCCAAACCCACTAATCGCCACCCGCTTCCAGCGCCCGTCAAAACCATGCCGCTCCAGCAGCAACGGAATGCTCGACGACACGGTATTACCGGTCTCGAGCATATCCTTGACGAACTTCTCCGGCTGCGCCTCTTCAAACCGCCGCGCCACGGCGTCGACGATGGCCGCGCTACCCTGGTGAATGCAGTAAGCGTCGATCTGCTCGGCGGTCAGGCCCGAGGTGTCCAGCAGCAGTTGCAGGTGCGCCGGGACCTTGACCAGGGCGAAGTTGAAAACTTGGCGGCCGTTCATGAAGAACAGGCCATCGGTAATCTTCAAGTGCGCCGCGCCGCTGCCGTCGGTGCCGAACGCCGACTTGCCGAGGCTCCACACTGGCGCTTCGCCCATCCAGGTGACGCTGGCAGCGTCGCCGAACAGCATGGCGGTGTTGCGGTCCTCGGGGTCGACAATCTTCGAGTACGGGTCGGCGGTGATCAGCAGGCCGTTCTTCAGGCCCGCGGCCTCCATGAAGCCTTTCATCGCGTACAGGCCGTATACGTAGCCCGAGCAGCCCAGCGAAACGTCGAACGCGGCCACGTGGGTGGGCAGGCCAAGCTTGGCCTGGACGATGGCGGAGGTGTGCGGCAGGCCTTCTTCGTCGCCATTCTGGGTAACGACGATCAGGGCATCGATGCTTTCAGGGTTCAGTTCCGGGTGCTTGGCAAACAGCGCCTTGACGGCCTCGACGCACAGGTCGGAGGTCTCTTGCCCGTCTTCCTTGCGCGGCAGGAAGGCCGAGCCGATCTTGCCGAGGATGAAGTCTTCATCCTTGCCGAATTTCGCACCCTGCGCGTAGTTGTCCACGCCGCTTTTGGGTACGTAGCTGGCGATACTTTTAATGCCAATCATGCTGGCTTCCCAATGCAGAAATACAGGTAAGCACCCCCCGCCAGAAGCGAGGGGTGTCGGCGACACCGAGATGGGACGGCACCCGCGCAATTGCGATGATGCGGTGACCCTATCAATACAATACAGTGAAGATGCACGTTTTGACCGGTGGGTCACAAGTCTTGTTGCCCACATTGCGCAAAATTTTCTACTTTGCACAGTAAAAAAAACGCCGCGGCCCAAAGGGCGGCGGCGCTACGGACGGCTACAGGGCCATCAAAGTTTGTTGAACAGGCTCAGCTGGGATATGCGGCTAAATGCCAGCTGCGAAGCCTCGAGCATGGTTTGCTGCAATGTCAGCTTGACGCTGGCCTCGGCGGTGTCGGTGTCGCCGATGGATGATTGAGTGGCGGTGTTGGCCAATTTCAGGCTGCTGTTTTCCGCAGTCTGGATGTCCAGAGCGTTTTCCCGCGCACCAATGGCACCGCGGGTCAGGTCGATGCGGTTGGAGGCCGAATCGAGGTTGCCGATGGCCGAGGCGACGGCGTCCTGTACCTTGAGGGCACCTGCGCTGTCACCGCTGATGGGCGTGGCCAGTGCCTGTCGCAGTGTGCTAAGGGTGTTGAGCACGTTCTGTGTCTGGTGGGCGTCAGCGGTCACCGAGAACTGATCGCCGCTGCTTGGCCGGGACGATAGGTCGAAGGTCACCCCTGCTGCGGAGATACTGGTGTCGGTGGCAGCCATGGTACCGGTGGCGATGGCCTTGCTGGAGGTGGTCACCGGCGAGGCATAGACCTCATAGGCACCGTTGTCGTCGGTGAACTTGATCACCGCCCCGCCGTTGGGGAAGGTGCGCTGGTAGGCCGAATCGCTGGTTACCGACGCCGAGGTGATCTGCGCGCCGGAAGTGTTGCTGGCCACCCGAGTGGAGGAAATGCTGTCCGGCTTGCTCTCCAGGGTGAAGCTGTAGCCATTCAGGGCCGCGTCCATGTCGGTGCTGTCATCGTCGCCCGACTGGGCAATGACGCTAGCCTGGAAGTCCACACCGCGCAGGCTGATGGTCGAACCGGCGGCATCGGTAGAGTCGTAGATGCCCTTGCCACTGGTTTCACCGGTAACGTCATTGCCGGCCGTATCCGTCACGGTATAGGCGGTGGCACTGGTGAAGGTCAGCGTGTACGGCTCACCCGATTTGAACGTGCTGTTATAGCTGTTCTGCGACGCCATGGTCCCGGACGTCAGGGTGATGCGCCCCGCGGTGGGCGAACTGGCGTCCAAAGCAGCCGTGGTGCGGCTGACGTTACTGGCCTGTTCGAACACGCTATAGCCGGTGTCGTTGGTGGCCGTGGTCAGGGTGTCGGACACCTGCAGGCTCAGCTGCGTCTCGTCGCCCTGGTACGTGTAGGAGCCGTCGGAATTCTTGACGTACGGCTGCACGCCGGTCTTGGAACCAGAGAACATGTAGGCGCCGTTGGCGTCCTTGCTGTTGAGCAGGCCGTAGACGGTGTCTTCTATCTGCCCCAGCTGGCTCGAGATAGAAGCGCGGTCGTCGTCGGTCAAGCCGCCGTTACCGGCCTGCAGCGTCAATTCGCGGGCGCTTTGCAGGGCGTCGTTGATGCTCGACAGTACCGTCTCTTCGTTGGTCAGCGAGTTGGTGGTGGCGGTGATATTGCTGCTGTACTGCGCCAGGCGCGCACTCTGCTGCTGCAACTGCAATAACTTGGCCGCGCCTACCGGATCATCCGCCGCGGTCTGGATACGCGTGCCGGAGCTGATCTGGGCTTGAGTCTTGGCAATGTCGCTGTAGTTCTTCGAATAGCCTGTGAGGCTGTTTGCAAAATACTGGCCGGTAGAAATTCGCATGTCATTGCCTCCTGTTACAGGGCATTCATCAAAGTGTCGAAGATGGTCTGCGCGGTCTTGATGATCTGCGACGACGCGGTGTAGTACTGCTGGTATTTGACCAGGTTGGCGGCCTCTTCATCGAGGTTGACGCCGGACACCGAGTCGCGCGAATCCGTGGCCGAGGTCAGCACTGCGGCGGTGGCCGTGGTATCGATCGTGGCCTGGCTGGCCATCGCGCCGACACCCTCGACCAGTGACGCATAAGCATTGGTGACGCTGGTGCCGACGTTGCTGGCGGTTTTACCGACTGTGCTCGCGGTCTGCAGCGCAATCAGGCTGGTGGCGTTACGGTTGTCACTGGTCCCGTCGCTGTTGTACGCCACGGTGTAACTGTCACCCGACGCCGGCGAACCACTGACGGTCATCGAAAACGTCATGCTCAAGGGATTGTTGTCGGCATCTACCAGCGCGTTGCCGGCGGAGTCGACCAGCGGCACGCTGACACTCAAGTCGTTGTTGGAGTTGGGCACGATGGTGCCCGTGCCAATGCTGCTGCCCGTGGCGTCGTAAAGGGTGTAGCTTTGCGCGCCGCTGGCGACGCTGCCAAACACCAGCTTGACCGGCAGGCTGGTCTGAATACCCGACTGCAGCGCAGTGGTCGTACCGCCGCTGTTGGCGCCCACGGTGGTGGTCAGACTGGGCTGGGTAATAGCGCCCGTGCCGGAGTTGCCTGAATTGCTGGTGGCGCTCAGCGCGCCAGCCATGGCCAGGGTCGAGGCATCGGTCATGACCGTGGTGATGCCGCTGGCGCCATTACGCGTGGGGGTGACCTTGAAGCTGTCACCTGCCTTGATGGTGCCGGCCTTGAGGTCCAGAGTGAACCCGTCGATCACCGAATCATCGCCCAGGGTGTGGCTGCCCATGTTGGTGCCATCGGAGCGGATCACGCTGTAGTCGGTGCCATTGGCGGCGAAGGTCACCTGGTAATCGTAGGTGGTGAGCGCACTGCTGTCGTCAATGGTGACGTTGAGGTTGCCCGTGCCGGTGTTGGTGGCGGTGGCAATGCTGCGCTGGCTCACCGCAGTGGCGCTGTTGATATCAGAGAACAGCGAAGACCCCAGGTTGCCGTTGGCGTCCACGCCCTGCCCCAGTTGGCTGTTGATGCTGTCGCTGACCGACATGGCCATACGCCCCAAGGCGTTGATGGTCGGGGTCAATACATCGCTGCGATAGCGCAACAGGCCGCCGATCGAACCGCCGGAGACCACGCTTGTGACGTCGGAGCTGTAGCTGCCGTAATTGACGGTCAAGGCGTACTGGCTAGGGTCCGAAGTGCTGGGTGCCGCACTGAGGGTGTTGGCGGTAGTGCCGGTCACAAGCGCCTGGCCGGTCCCCAAATAGATGTCGTAGCTGCCGGTGCTAGTGGTTTGGACCGTCACGCCCACCAACTCGTTGAGCTGGCGAACGGCTTCGTCACGCGCATCGAGCAGGCTGGTGGTGGAACCACTGGCCGACAGCGTGGTGATCTGCTTGTTCAGCGAGGCGATGTTCGACGTCAACGAATTGACCTGGCCGCTGATGGTGGTCAGCTGAGAGTTGATGTCAGTGTTCTGCTGGGTCAGCTGGCTGGAAATAGAGTTGAAGCGATTGCTAAGGGTCGAGGCCGAAGTCAGCATCAACTGGCGCGCCGAAGTGTCGCTCGGGGTAGACGACAGTGTCTGCAGGGAGGCATAGAAATCAGACAACACCGAAGTGATCCCGGTGGAACTGTCGGACAGCAGCGAGTCCAGCGACGACACCTGGGTGGAGTACGCTTGCGCGTCCGAATCCAGCGACGTCGAGCTGTTGACCTGGTTCTGCAGGTACTGGCTGTAGATGCGGCGCACTTCCGACAGGGTCGTACCGGTGCCCACATAGCCCGCGCCGCCGATACTCTGCAGCGCGCCGGCCTGGGTAATGGCCGACTGGCGCGAATAGCCCGTGGTATCTGCGTTGGCGATGTTGTTACTGGTGGTGCTCAGTGCGGTCTGAGTGGCCGACAGGCCCGAAAGTCCGATGGAGATCAGATTCGACATGGTTCAAACCTTATAAAGTCCTGGAGGAGTCGGCCTGCGCGTAACTGCCGTAGCCCTGTATCTGTTTAGCGATCGCGGTAATTTTGCTGGCATAGTTCGGGTCGGTGGCATAACCCGCTTTCTGCAGCTCTTTCACGAACTGTTCTGGGTTATCGGCCGACTTCACCACACCTTGATAGCGATCATTGTTTTGCAACAGGCTGACCAAGTCATGGAAGCTGTCGGCGTAAGACGAGTAAGAACGGAACTGCGCCGTTTCCTTGACCATCTGGCCGTTGCGGAACTCGCTGGTGATCGCCCGCGCCTGCTCGCCCTGCCAGTTGCCGGTGGCCTTGATGCCGAACAAGTTGTGGCTGCTGCTGCCGTCCTGGGCGCGCATCACCGACTTGCCGTAGCCAGTTTCGAGGGCCGCTTGGGCGACCAGAATCTTCGGGTCCACGCCGATGCGCGCCGCGGCTTCCTGCGCCATGGGGAGCATGGTCGCGACGAAATCGTCGGCCGAACTGAACGCGCCCTTGCCCGGCGCCAGGGGAATCTGCACGCGCGTGGCTTGCTGGGCTTTGACGATCGGCAAGGTCGGGTCCTGGGTCCAGTCACCGCTGTTGCCAGTGGCCTTGGCGGTGCTGCTGTCGTCGTCGCTGGAAGCCACATCCACCAGCGGCTTGCTCGCCACCAGTACGTTGGAATGGGCGGTGCCAGTGGGGTGCAGGCGGTTACGGCTGGCATCGGCGGTGCCGTCGGCCGACGGCACGATGCCCGCCAGCAAGCGATCGGACAGCTTGCTCGGCAGTGACAGGCGCCGGGCATTGAGTGCGGCCACGTCGTTACGCCCCGCTGTCGAGGTGCTGGCGGTGGCGTCGGCGGCGGCATTGCGCACTGCGCCCAAGGCGTTGGCGGTACCGTCGGACGGGCGCTGGAATGGATTGCCGCCCGGGCGCTCAGTCACGCCGTGGGATTTCGACAGCTGGCGCATCAACACTTCCTGCAAGCCGATACCGTTGCCCTGGCGCGACATGGTCACGGCCAGCTGCTGGTCGTACATCGACTGGTACTGCTTGGTGGTCTCGGTGTTGAGCGGGTTGTCTTTGGCGATCACGTCATTGGCCGAACGCATGGATTTAAGCATTTCGCTGAGAAACAGCGACTCGAACTCCTGCGCAACCTTCTTGAGGTTGGCGTCGCTGTCGCGGTCGCCAATCTTCAGGTTGTTCAGACGGTTGAGGTCGGTATAGGCACCGCTGTCGGTTGCCGCTGTCACACCAGCGTTAGGCAAATCCATGGTCGCTCCCCTTAGATGACGATCAGGTCGGCCTGCAGCGCGCCGGCCTGTTTCAGGGCTTCGAGAATGGCCATCAGGTCGCTGGGCGCAGCGCCCACCTGGTTGACCGCACGTACGATCTCGTCAAGCGTGGTGCCCGGGCCGAACTTGAACATCGGCTTAGCTTCCTGCTGGGCGTTGACCTTGGAGCGCGGTACTACCGCAGTGGTACCGTTGGACAGCGCACCTGGCTGGCTGACGATCGGGTCTTCGGTGATGGTCACCGTCAGGCTGCCGTGGGTGACCGCAGCCGGCGAAACCTTGACGTTCTGGCCGATCACGATGGTACCGGTACGGGAGTTGATGATGACTTTCGCCACCGCCTGGCCCGGGTCTACCTCAAGGTTTTCCAGCACCGACAGGTAATCCACACGCTGGTTCGGGTCCAGCGGCGCGGTGATGCGCACCGAGCCGCCGTCGATGGCCTGGGCCACGCCTGGGCCGAGCATGTTGTTGATGGTGTCGACGATGTGCTTGGCCGTGGTGAAGTCGGAACGGTTGAGGTTCAGCGTCAGGCTATTGCCCTGGTTGAAACCGCTCGGTACCGAACGCTCCACCGTGGCACCGCCAGGAATACGACCCGACGACGGCACGTTGACGGTGATCTTCGAGCCATCGCGGCCCTCGGCGTCGAAACCGCCCACCACCAGGTTGCCTTGGGCGATGGCGTATACGTTGCCGTCCACACCCTTGAGGGGGGTGAGCAGCAGGCTGCCGCCGCGCAGGCTCTTGGAGTTGCCGATAGAAGACACGGTGATGTCGATCGCCTGGCCCGGTTTGGCGAACGCTGGCAGGTCGGCGAAGATCGACACTGCCGCGACGTTCTTGAGCTGCACGGTGCCCGTACTCGTCGGCACCTTGATGCCGAACTGCGCCAACATGTTGTTGAAGGTCTGCAGGGTGAACGGGGTCTGGGTGGTCTGGTCACCCGTACCGTCCAGCCCTACCACCAGGCCATAGCCGATCAACTGGTTGGTACGCACGCCCGAAATGCTGGCGATGTCCTTCAGACGTTCGGCTTGAACGCTGAAGGCCATGGACAACAACATCGTCGCCGCAATCAGGTGTTTGAGTTTGAGCATGGTCGGGTGCACTCAGAAAGGCCAATACGGGCTAAGGAAGAAGCGATCCAGCCATCCGGTCTGGCTCGCGTCGGCAAAGGAGCCGGTTCCCGAGTACGTGATTCGCGCATCGGCTACCCGATTCGACGACACTGTATTGTCGGTTGCTATGTCATCTGCACGGACCATGCCAGCGATGCGCACCAGCTCTTCGCCGGTGTTGAGGGTCATCCATTTCTCGCCGCGTACCGCCAGAATCCCGTTAGGCAGCACGTCGGCCACGGTCACCGTGACCGAGCCGGTCAGGCTGTTGCCCTGCGCCGCCTGGCTGGTGCCGTTAGTGGCGCGGTCACCGCTGTAGCCAGCATTCAGGTTGGCGTCGCCAGCATGCACGCTGCTGCCGAACAACGAAGTGATGCCCATGGTGGTGGCGCTGGTCTTGGCGATCTTGGAGTTCGCCGTTTTACTGGCGGCAGTCTTCTCGTTCAAGGTGATGGTGATGATGTCACCGACCCGGAACGCCTTGCGGTCCGTGTACAGGTTCTGCTCGAAACCCGCCTGGTAGATCGAACCGTTGTTGGCGGCAGCCGCCAGCGGCGTGCGTGGCAACACCGGGGCGTAGTATGGGTCGTTTGGCTTGGGCTGTGGGCCCATGCAGCCAGCGAGCAAAGTGATTCCACTCAAGGCAATAACGGCTACGAACAAACGACTCATGACTTTCGACCTCACGGTGTAACGGGCGCCGAAGCGCCAACAGGCTGATGATGGCTGTACGGGTGTTGAAAAATGCCTTAAAGATTTTGCGTCAGGGTTTGCAGCATGTTGTCCGCGGTGGAGATCACCTTGGAGTTCATTTCATAAGCGCGCTGCGTGGTGATCATGTTCACCAGTTCTTCCACGGTGCTCACGTTGGAGTTTTCCAAGGTGTTCTGCAGGACGGTGCCGTAGCCGTTCAGGCCCGGGGTACCGGCTTGTGGTGCACCGCTTGAAGCGGTTTCCAGGAACAGGTTGCTGCCAATTGCCTGCAGGCCACCGGGGTTGACGAAGTCAGCGGTCTGCAGGTTGCCGATTACCTGCGACGTGGCGCTGGCAGCCGTAGTGACAGACACAGTACCGTCGGTACCCACGGTGAAGGTTTGAGCCTCGGTAGGCACAACGATGGCCGGATTCAGCGGCATGCCGCTGGCAGTCACGATCTGGCCAGTGGAGTCCAGGTGGAAGGTACCGTCGCGGGTGTAGGCGGTGGTGCCGTCCGGCTGGGTGATCTGGAAGAAACCGTGGCCGTTGATGGCCATGTCCAGCGGCTGGTCGGTGGTCTGCAGGCTACCCGCGGTGAAATTTTTCTGGGTGCCGACGATGCGCACACCGGTACCCACCTGCAGGCCCGAAGGCAGCTCGGTGTCGGCGGTGGACTGGGCGCCAGGCTGGCGCTTGATTTGATAGAGCAGGTCCTGGAATTCAGCGCGGTCGCGCTTGAAGCCCGTGGTCGAAACGTTGGCCAGGTTGTTGGAAATGGTGGTCAGGTTCAAGTCCTGAGCAGCCAGGCCGGTCTTGGCGACCCAAAGTGCCGGAAGCATAGTATTCGTCTCCTTTGGCGCCTGTTTGACGGCGCACGTTGCAGTTAATTATTACGATTGCAAAACGCGGGCCATGGCCTGGTCGTCTTCTTTGGCCGTGGACATCATTTTGATGTGCATTTCGAACTGCTTGGAAAGCTCCAGCACCGCGGTCATTTCCTCCACGGCGTTGACGTTGCTCGCCTCCAGGAAACCCGAGGTCACTTTGACGTTGGCATCCACCGCCGCGGGCTTGCCGCTTTTGGTGTGGATCAGGCCATCGGTGCCTTTGGTCATGGTCTTGAGGTCCGGATTGACCAGCTTCAGACGGTCGACCTGGGCCAATGCCGACGGCGACTGCCCCATGCCTTGCAGGCTGATGGTGCCGTCTTCGCCGACCTCGATTTTCTCACCCGGTGGCACGGCGATCGGACCGGAGTTACCCATCACTGCCATACCGCTGGCGGTACGCAGCACGCCCAGCGCGTCGACGTTGATGCTCGCGGAGCGGGTGTAAGCCTCGCTGCCGTCCGGCGCCTGTACGGCCAGCCAGCCTTTGCCGCCAGCACCGCCCACGGCAACGTCGAGGTCACGGCCGGTTTCAATCATGGCGCCGGGGTCGAAGTCGGTGGCCGGGCGTTCGGTCATGGCGTAGGCGCGTGACGGAAAGGTGTCGCCAAACACCGGCATCGAACGTGCCTGTTCCAGGTCGCGCTGAAAGCCGTTGGTCGAAACGTTGGCCAGGTTGTTGGCATGAACCTTCTGGGCCACCGCGTTCTGGCTGGCTCCGGTCATGGCTACATAAAGCAATTTGTCCACGCTGTATCTCCGGTGACGGGCGAATGCCGGTTAGCGAATCGTTGTCAGGAGTAGAGCAATTAGTGGGCCAACATTGAAAAAAGGCGCGTAAGCCACGGTTTACAAGGGCTTGGCGAAAACAGCGGGAGCTTGGCGGGGTGTATCAAGACGGAAATACGGCACCCGTTTGCCAGCAGCGGCAAACAACCGCCGTCGGCACTCGAGAAGGCGGACGGAGGTGGCGTGAAACCGGCGCCCGGGGCGCCGCACACGGAAAGGCCAGGGAGCTTGCGCTCCCCGGCACCTAGCGTCGCGAACTGCGGCTTACGTCGACTGGATCAGGGTCTGCATGATGGTGCTTTGGGTCGAGATGGTCTTGGCGTTCGCCTGGTAGTTGCTCTGCTCCTTGATCAGGTTCACCAGCTCGGCGGTGAGGTCGACGTTGGAGTCTTCCAAGGCATTGGACTGGATGCTGCCCAAGGTGCCAGTTTCCGGCGCGCCGACTACGGGTACGCCCGATGCGTACGACTCTTTCCAGTTGGTGCCGCCGATTGGCGTCAAACCTTGGACGTTGGCGAAGTTAGCGATGGCCACCTGGCCGATGGTCTTGCTCTGGCCGTTGGTGAAGGTCGCGAAGATCGCACCGGTGGAGTCGACGCTCAAGCTCGACAGCTCGCCTGTAGCGTAGCCGTTCTGGTCCTTGGCGGTGACGGCCGACGAGGCGTTGTACTGGGTAATCGAGGTCATGTCCAGGGTAATGCTGGCCGATGCCGCGGAACCGTTGGAGACGTAGGAGCCGTCCGCCGCGGTGGTCGCCGGCACCCAACCATCGAGGGTGAAAGTACCACCGCTGGTGAGCGTCAGGCCGGCCGGGTCGGTGGCAGGGTCCAAAGAGGCCTGCATCTTGTCGAGATCCAATGCGCCGGTCTCGGTGAAGTACAGTTGGTTCTCCAGAGGCGTGGTGCTACCCGGGGTGGTCGGGTTCTGGCCGTCGACCGTGCTGTACATGGTCCAGGAATTGGTGTCGTCGTTCTTGACGAAATACTGGTTCAGCTGGTGCGAGTTGCCTTGGCTGTCGAAGATTTCGGTGTTGTAGGTGAAGTTGTAGCTATTGACGTTGGCCGCGTCGAAAGTGGTGACCGTCGGCGTGGTCGCGCTGGAGTTCAAGTTCAGGGTTTCCGACATGGTAGATGTCGGGTTGGGGCTCAGGTTGGAGGTGTCGATTTTCAGGTTGCTGAGCACGCCGGTCTGCAGCGCACCGGACGCATCCATGGCGTAGCCCTGCAGGTTGTTGCCCTCGCTGTCGACGATGTAACCCGACTTGTCGCTCGAGAATGCGCCGGCACGGGTGTACACCTTGGCGCCGTTGTCGCTCATGATGAAGAAGCCGTCACCATTGATGGCCAGGTCGAGGCTCTGGTCGGTAGAGCTGATATTGCCCTGGGTGAACTGTTGCGAGACGGCTTCGGTTTTCACGCCGCTGCCGACCGTGGTAGTGCCGGCCGTGGCCTTGATCGAGGCGGCGTACTGGTCACCGAATTCGGTGCGCGACGATTTGAAGCCGGTGGTGGCGACGTTGGCGATGTTGTTGCCGGTCACGTCCAGCGCTTTGTTGGCCGCTGCCAGACCGCTAAGACCGATATTGAAAGACATGCTAGGTACTCCTGCGGCAATCTGCCGGTCTTAGTTAGAAATAGTCTGAACTGCCGACAGGGCGACACTGCCCAGGCCAGCGAGGTTAAGGGTCATTTCACCGCCACTGGTGGTGGCCATGGTCACGCTGCTGACGGTTGCCGGCAGGTAAGTGGTTTGCGCTGTAGCGGTACCGCTGATGGTCGAGGTCGCTGCGAAGCTGTAGGTGCCCGCGTCCTGGGCGACGCCCGAGGAATTGAGGCCATCCCAAGTGAAGCTGGTGCTGCCGGCGGCCTGGGCACCGAGGTCGATGGTGTCGACCACGTTGCCGGAGCTGTCGTAGACGTTCACCGAGGTGTCGGTGCTGGTGCCGGAAACGGTTACCGAACCGGTGATGCCCTTGGTGGGGTCAAGTACGGCCGAATCGGTGGCCACGACGACCGAACGCCCGACCAGCGACGAAGCTTGCAACGCCTGCGACGACTGATAGGTAGTGGCCAGGCTGTCGACCGTGGTATTGAGGTTCTGCATGCTTTCGAGGCTGCTGAACTGGGCCATCTGCGACACGAACTGGGTGTTGTCGGTCGGGCTCAGGGGGTCCTGGTTCTTCAACTGGGTAACCAGCAACTGCAGGAATGCGTCTTTGCCCAACGCGCTGCCGGCGGTACCGGTAGTCGAATCGGTGGTGCTGGTGGTCGCCTGGTACTGAGCCAGTGCGGCAGCGCCCGTTGCGGTGGTGGAATTGGTAGTGGTCATGCTGTGGCGCCCCTTTTACTGACCGAGGGTCAGGACCTTCTGCATCATGGTTTTCGCGGTGTTCATAATGTCCGCATTGGTCTGGAAGGAGCGACTGGCGGAGATCATGTCTGCCATCTCTTCAACCACGTTCACGTTCGGGTAGTAGACGTAGCCGTCCTTGTTGGCCGAAGGCGAGCTGGGCTCGTAGCGGGCTTCAAGGTTGCTCTGGTCTTCGACCACGCCGGATACCTGCACGCCAGCACCGGCGCTGTCGGAATCGGAGAACAGCGAACCGCTGTCACCGCCCTGGGCGTTCTGGAGCATGGTGGCGAATACCGGGTGCCGCGCGCGGTAGGTCTTGTCGATGCTCGACGAGACGGTCTCGGCGTTGGCGATGTTACTGGCGACGGTATTCAGGCGAGTGGTCTGGGCACTCATGCCGGTCCCGGCGATGTTGAAAACACTGGCTAGAGACATGGCTTAATCCCCGCGCAGGGCCGAAATCAGCCCTTTGAATTTACTGTTTAACAGCGTGAAGCTGGCCTGGAAGTCCACCGAGTTCTGCGCGTAGTTCGATTGCTCGATCTGCGAGTCGACGGTGTTCTGGTCCAGCGACGGCTGCGTGGAAATGCGATACATCAAGGCTGGGTCGGCCACGGCCATGGTGTCGGCATCGATATGGCGATCGTTGGTACGCTCGATCTCGAAACCGCTGCCGCTGGTCTTGGCGCTCTGCTCCTTGAGCACAGTCGAAAAGTCCAGGTCCCGAGCCTTGAAGTTCGGGGTATCGGCGTTGGCGATGTTGTTGGCCAGCACTTCGGCACGCTGGGCCCTGAACTTCAAAGCCTGTTCGCTGATGCCTAGCGCCTTGTCGAAACTGATGCTCATGTCTGGAACCCTTTGTGGCGGCAGAGCTGATTCTCTTGCCTGAGATATAGCAATGGCTGTGCCAACTTTGCAAAGTGGCGTTCTAGAGCGGTTTCATTGGGGTTGCCGGACGGCAAGGGGGCGGCAATGCCAGAAAAGCGGCAATTGGCTTCCGCTGAGTGACGGCAAAGCGGCAAGAGCCGCGTCAGTTTTCCGCTTGCCGCTGGGAGGGGAATGCGAATGTTGTGCCGGATAAAAGCAAACAGCTCGCAGGCTGGCGCCAGCTCCTACAGAGATCTGCATTCCAACCTGGAATGTCCTCGTAGGAGCTGGCGCCAGCCTGCGAGCTTTTCAGCCGCACCAACGCTGTCATTTAGCCTGGTAAATGATCCCCGGGCTGCACTGCACCATCTGGTAATGGTCCGGCAGCCCGTTCAGCGCTTCCGAAGCGCCAAGAAACAGATAGCCGCCCGGCTTGAGCGTGCCATGAATGCGCATGAGGATGTCTTTCTTCACCTGGGCGGAGAAATAGATCAGCACGTTGCGGCAGAACACGATATCGAACTTGCCCAAGCTGGCGTAACTGTCGAGCAGGTTGAACGAGCGAAATTCCACCCGGCTGCGGATCGGCGGCTTGATCGCGTAGCGCCCTGCCCCTTTGGGGTCGAAATAGCGCTGCAGGCGCTCCGGCGACAGGCCACGGCCCAAGGCCAGGCTGTCGTATTCGCCGCTTTTGCAGTTGGTCAGCATGGTGCCGGACAGATCAGTGGCGACGATCTGCGCCCCCATCTTCAACTGCCCAAGGTTGCTGCGCTCGAACTCGTCGAAGGTCATCGATAGCGAATAGGGTTCCTGGCCCGACGAACACGCCGCCGACCAGACCCGCAAGCGCGCCCCCGGGGCGGCCTTGATGGCCTCCGGAATGACCTTGTTCTTCATCACTTCGAACGGGTAGGTGTCACGAAACCACAAGGTTTCGTTGGTGGTCATGGCATCCACCACCAGCTCGCGCAGGCCACTGCGCGGCTGGGTCTGGATGCGCTGCACGAGCTCCCCCAGGGACTTGATGCCCTGCTGCTCCATCAGCTTGTTGAGACGGCTGGAGACCAGATACTGCTTATTGTCACCCAACAGAATGCCACAGGCTTTTTCCAGGAATACCCGGAACTGATCAAAATCCGCATTAGCCGTCGACACAGGTACCGCCTCTTTAAATCGTTTGTTCGGTCGGGGGACAGGCCCCCCGGCCGTCATTCGTGAAGTTTGATGCGCTCGACAACCCGTGCTGCGAGGTCGTCGGGCCGGAACTTGGCGAGGAAGTCATCCGCACCGACCTTCTTGACCATAGCCTGATTGAACACACCCGACAGGGAAGTATGCAGGATGATATGCAATTTCTGCATGCGCGGATCCGCGCGCACCTCTGCGGTCAGGGTGTAGCCGTCCATTTCCGGCATCTCGATGTCGGAAATCATCATCAGGAATTCTTCTTCGGGCCTCTTGCCCTCGTCCACCAGCTTGCGCAGGTAATCCAGCGCCTGGCGGCCGTCGTTGAGTGCCACCACCTCCACGCCCACGGTCTGCAGGCAGCGGGTGACCTGCTTGCGCGCCACCGAGGAGTCGTCCACGGTCAGCACCCGCAGGGTGAGCGCTTTGTCGGCGGTTTCGGCATCGACCACACCGGCGGAAATGGCTTCCGACATCGGCGCCACCTCGGCGAGGATCTTCTCCACGTCGATGATTTCCACCAGCTTGTTGTCCACCCGCGTCACGGCCGTAAGGTAGTGGTCGCGGCCGGTGCCCTTGGGTGGCGGATGGATCTCCTCCCAGTTCATGTTGACGATGCGTTCCACCGAATGCACCAGGAAGCCCTGAATCTTCAGGTTGTACTCGGTGATGATGACGAACGGGTTGGCCACCCCATCCAGACTCCTGCCGCCCGTGGCCAAGGCCAGGTCGAGAATCGGGATGGTCGCCCCGCGAATATTGGCGACGCCGCGCACCACTGGGTTGGACTTGGGCATCAAGGTCAGCTTGGGGCATTGCAGCACCTCGCGCACCTTGAACACGTTGATCCCGTACAGCTGTTCACCGTTGAGCCGGAACAACAGCAACTCGAGACGATTCTGCCCTACCAGTTGGGTGCGCTGGTTCACTGAATCCATTACACCAGCCATTGTTCAGACTCCTTCACGCGTGCTTTGCGAAAGTAGGCACGCGCCTTGCTATAGACTTTTCATGAATGCCATGACGACATATTCCCGACGCATGATACGCAGCTTCCTGATCACTCTGGCAGCCACTACGTCACTTGTACTGTGCAGCGCAAATGCCGACGAATTTACGGCACCCGAGGAGCTTATCGGTGCCACTCAGGGTTTTCTTGAGTTTACGGTAGAAGATTATCTGGCGACTTCGCAAACCGCAGGTCGCTATGAGGTGAGCGTCAACGATATCGACCCGCGCTTGAAGATGCCCAAGTGCGCCGAACAATTGACATCTTCCATGGCCAGTCCGGGCGCTCCGATTGGCCGTGTGAGTGTCAGGGTTCGTTGCGAAGGCGCGGCGCCCTGGACGGTATTCGTGCCGGCCAACGTGAAATTGTTCAGGGATGTGGCCATGACTACCCGCCCGATGGCACGCGACACCATACTGGGCGCCCAGGACGTGGTGATGCGTGAACGGGATGTAGGCCCGCTGACTCAGGGGTACCTGACATCGCTGGATCAGGCGGTTGGCTTGAAACTGACCCGACCAACGGTCAGCGATCAGGTACTGACCGGGGCTTTCCTTGAACAGCCGCCCGTCGTGAGCAAGGGCGACCACGTGGTGATCATCGCCAGAACCGGTGCCTTGGCGGTACGCATGCCCGGAGAGGCCCTGGAAAAAGGCGCCATGAGCCAGCAGATAGGGGTTCGCAACCTGAACTCGATGCGGGTGATCAAGGCTCGGGTAACCGGTCCAGGAGAAGTGGAAGTATCGATGTAGACGCTGGCGGTAGTGACCGGCATTTCTTACACTGTAGGAATTACGGCAAGCAATGGGTGCAGTACGTCCTATTTTTCGAAATGAGCCCTAAAGTTATTCAGGGGATCGCCGAAAACAAGGCAAGCGCCCACATACCAAGAGGTTCACAACATGGCAATCGACTTAAGCCGCCTGGACGGCTCCAGCTCATCGGTGCAAGGCACGACGCGCACCAGTGGCACCAAGAGCACCAGCGCTGTAGAGAGCACCACAGCGGTGAGCAAGACCAGCGCTTCTGGCGATACGGTCCGTCTCAGTGACGAGGCTCAGAAATTGCAACAGATCACCGATAACCTGCGCAACCAGCCCAGTGTCAACAGCGCTCGCGTGGCCGAACTTAAAGCCGCTATCGCCGACGGCAGCTACCAGGTCGACAGCGCTCGCGTTGCCAGCAAGCTGACCCAATTCGAAGCTTTGTAATCCAGGCCAAGCCTGGCGGGCTTCAGGACGTTTTTCACACCCCGAGCCGACCATGCACGACACAACCTTGCTGCAATTGATTGAAGATGACATCGCCCCAGCAAATCAGCTTATCGAGCTGCTGAAGGTCGAATCCACGGCCTTGCACGGTCGTGACATGCCGCTGCTGGAAAACATCCTGGCAGGCAAGCAGTCGTTGATCATTCAGCTGGAACAGCGCGGGCGCAAGCGCAGTCAGGTTCTACTGAGCGCTGGTTTTACGCCGGACCATGACGGGTTTACACAAATGGCGGCGCAGTCGGGTGTACGCGACAGAATGCTGGAAAGCAGTGAGCGGTTGAATCGCTGTCTCGCGGAATGCAGGCAGGTGAACGAAACCAACGGCCAGTTGATCAGGCTGCAGCAACGCACCACTGCCAACCAGATCAGCATTCTCACAGGTGGCGAAGCGCCATCTCTGTATAACGCTCGCGGCTCGACCTCCAGGCTTGCCAACCAGCGACCGCTTAGCCAGGCGTAGGCACGCAACTCTCAAGCGGCATCCCCCTATCAAGAGCCGCTGTAAGCTGGCAGAATGCCAGCCACTGGATGACGTTTTTGCCTGGAGATACAAGCACCGTGTTCAACGCCCCAAACGTGGAAGATGCTCCGCAGCCACCGAAGGTACTTACCACGCCTCTGGAAATTGCGTCCAACCTGCGTGCGCTGGAAAAAGCGCATGATCCGCTGATCATCACCTTCCACGAACGCTCCCAGCGCTTTCAGACCTTCCTGGTTGACGTCGATCGCGACAGCGGCACCATCGCCCTGGACGAGATGATCCCCCGCGATGGCGAAAAATACCTGCTGGCCGGCGAGCCCTTCCGCGTCGAAGGCTTCCACGACGGCATTCGCATCGCTTGGGAAAGCAACGGCCTGATGACCGTGAAAGACACGGACAACGGCCGCAGCTACCGTGGCGACATGCCCGACGAAGTGCTGTACCACCAACGCCGCAATGCCTTCCGCGCCGCGCTCAAACTCACCGCGCTGGTGGATATAGAGATCGCGGGCGACAAGCTGAAGAACTCGCTCAAGGGCAAGCTGCTGGATATTTCCGCGACCGGCTGCAAGTTGAAGTTCGAAGGCGATTACAGCGAAGTGCTGCAGCTGGGCCAGATCTACGAGCGCTACAGCGCTCTCCTGCCTATTGGCAAGCTGAGCGCCGCAGTGGAGCTGCGCCACCTGCACTACGAAGAGCGCCTGCACACGACCTTCGCCGGCGTGCGCTTCCACAACCTCAGCGGCGCCACCTTGCGCCAAGTGGACAACTTCGTGTTCCAGTTGCAGCGCGAAGCGCGGCGGTTCGACAAAGACGACTTCTAAGCGTAAGCGCAGCCGTCAAAAAAAGGGGCCGTTGAATAAACGGCCCCTTTTTTCATACCGCCGGTTTTACCGGCTCCGCCTCCGCGGGCGTGTCCTGCATCTGGTCCTGCACCACCTGCTCGTCGACCCGCGGGTCCAACGCCGCCACCAGTGGCGAACTGGTCATGTTGTCGGGCATTGCCACGTGATGCAGCGGCGCATCCTCGACCACGTGCAAGTTGGTAACCGCCTTGGGCCGAATGCGCAACACCAGCACCAGGGCGAAGAAACCGAAGAAGGCATAGAGCATTTCGCTGCCGAAATAATTCATCAGCAGCCCTGCCAGCAACGGCCCGATACAGGCGCCCACGCCATAGGTCACCAGTAGCATGGCCGTCAGCGACACGCGCCGCTCGCCTTCCACGTGGTCATTGGAAAACGCCACCGCCAGCGGGTACAGGCAGAACTGCAGCAAAGACACGAAGAACCCCGCGCCGAACACCACTTCCACGGGCGCGCCACGCCACAACGCCAAGGGCAACGAAGCCACAAATACCGCGCCGGCGATGCAGCGAATCAGCAGTGCGCGGTCGTAACGGTCCGACAGCCAGCCCAGCGGCCACTGCACGATCAGCCCGGCGAACACGCAGCAACCCATGAACAGGCCGACCTGCTCGGTACTCATGCCCTGCCGGCTGGCGTACAACGGCGCCAAGCCGTAGAAGGCACCAATGATCAGCCCTGCGGTGAGCACCGTGGTCAGCGACTGCGGTACCCGCTTCATGAAGAACCGCGGCTCCATGGGCGCCGGGTGCAGCGGCGACGGGTGAATGCCGCGAATCAACGCCACCGGCACCAGGCACAGCGTGAAACACAGCGCCACCAGCATCAGCAGTTCCGGCCCAAGCCCCGGGTGCACGACCAGGATCAGCTGGCCGAGCGTCAAACCCAAGTAGGAGGCGATCATGTAGCCGCTGAACACCTTGCCACGCTGTCTGGCCTCGGCCTGCTCGTTGAGCCAGCTCTCGATCACCATGTACTGGCACATCATGCCCAGGCCGACGATGGTCCGCAGGATGAGCCAGGCCGGCAGGTAGTTGACCAGGCCGTGGCCCAGCACCGCCGCGCCGACGATACCGGCACACGCGGCGTAGGCGCGGATATGGCCCACGCGCGCGATCAGCCGGTGGCCGATCTTGCCGCCCAAGGCCAAGCCGAAATAGTTGGCCGCCATCAGGCCGCCCACCCACATGCCTTCGACATGCTCGGCCGCCAGGCGCAGGCCCAGGTAGGTGCTGAGCAGGCCCGAGCCGATCAGCATCATCAAGGCGGCGAAGTACAACGCACGAAAATTTTTCCAGATCTGGCGCATCGGCGTTCCGTGCGGCTCCTTGAGGGGTAGATAAGACTGAAAGCCAAGTGATTGGCCACTTGGCCATATGCAACGGTTACGCCTGGGCCGCCAGTACGCGGCGCTCCCAAGGGGTGATTTCGTCGAAGAAGCTCACCAGTTCAAGCTGCTTGCTCGCCCCGTAGCCTTCGATGAACTCTGCGCCGAACAGTTCCTCGGCCAGTTCGCTGCGTTTCAGACGCTCCAGAGCCTGATGCAAGGTACATGGCAACGACAAATTATCGGGCACGCACATTTCTCCTTGTACCGGGGCGGCGGGTTCCAGTTCGCGCTCGATGCCATGCAGCCCGGCCGCCAGGCTGGCGGCGATCGCCAGGTAGGGGTTGGCATCGGCGCCCGGCAAGCGGTTCTCGACCCGCCGCGCCGCTGGCGAGCTGGCGGGAATGCGCAAGCCGGCCGCGCGGTTGTCGTGGGACCAGCAGGCGTTGTTGGGCGACGCGAACGGGTGAATGAAGCGGTGATAGGAATTCACGTTGGGCGCCAGCAGCGCCGTGAGGTCGGCCATGGCCGCCTGCTGGCCGCCAATGAAATGGCGGAACATCGGCGTCGGCTCCCCTGCCTCGTCGCTGAACACGTTGTGGCCGCCGTCCAGCGCCACCAGGCTCTGGTGGATGTGCATCGAGCTGCCAGCGGTCTGCGCCAGCGGCTTGGCCATGCACACCACCATCAGGCCGTGCTTGAGCGCGACTTCCTTGAGCAGGTGCTTGAACAGCAGGGTCTGGTCGGCCAGCAGCAAGGCGTCGCCGTGCAGCAGGTTGATCTCGAACTGGCTCACGCCCATTTCATGCATGAAGGTGTCGCGGGGCAGCCCCAGTGCCGCCATGCAGCGGTACACCTCGTTGAAGAACGGCCGCAGGCCGTTGTTGGAGCTGACGCTGAAGGCACTGGCGCCGTCTTCGCGCCGGCCATCCAGCCCGCGCGGCGGCAGGAACGGCTGCTGGGGGTCGCGATGGGTTTCGAAAACGTAGAACTCCAGTTCGGTGGCCACCACCGGCGCCAAGCCCAAGGCGGCATAGCGTGCCAGCACGGCCTTGAGCTGGCCGCGGGTGCTGAGGCGCGAGGGCTGGCCGTCCAGCTCGTCGGCATCGCAGATCACCAGCGCCCGCGGCTCGTCGCTCCAGGGTAGGTCGTGCAGCTGGTTCAGGTCTGGTACCAGGGCCAGGTCGCCGTCGTCGGCGCCATAGACTTCGGCGGCGGGGTAGCCACCCATGATGCATTGCAGCAACACGCCGCGCGCCAGTTGCAGGCGCCGGCCTTCGATAAAGCCTTCGGCGGTCATCACTTTGCCGCGGGGCACGCCGTTGAGGTCGGGGGTGATGCACTCGATCTGGTCAATGCCCGTGAGGCGTTCGGCGAGGGAACGCGGGCAAGCGGTCATCATGACTCTGTCCTTATAGGGAAAAATGGCCGAAGACGGCGTCTTCGACAAAATCGCACCGGGCAGGGCAAAGATCAAGTTGAACCAAGGTGGAGTGCCAATAACCCATCCCCAGTTGCAAACACGATCCTGAGCAACTGTCTGCCGACATCTGTGGCGAACTTACTGACGCCAAGCTCGCAGGCTTGCGCCAGCTCCTACACCGACCGTGTTCACAACGTCAATTTTGGGGTGGAATGCGATCGGTGTAGGAGCTGGCGTAGCCTGCGAGCTCTTGGCGGCCTCAGGCAAACTCGGCTTTGCGCGCCCTCAGCGCCCGCTCCCCCCGCAATCCCACCCAGAACCCCAACTGCCCGAGCACCGCGGCAGCGGTCAACACCACCCCCGCCGCCAATGCCGGATTCTGGCCCAGGCCCACGGCCGTGGTGCACAGCGCCCCCACCACCATTTGCGCAAACCCGTAAAACCCCGCCGCCGAACCCACCAGGTGCGCATCCACACCCAACGCTTTGGTCATGGCCGCCGGACTGGAAATACCCGCGCCCAGAGTCATCAGGCACATGGGCGCCATTACGCTGAGCACGCTCACCTGCCCCAGCAACGCCACCACCAGCAACGCCACGGCACTGGCCAGGCAGATCAGGTTGCCCGCCACCAGCAGCCGCGCGATGGGCACACTGCGAATCAAGCGGCGGGTCAAGGCATTGCCCACGAACATGCCAATGATCAGCATCCCCAGGTACACCCCCACTTCCTGCAGCGGCCGGTGCAACTGCTCGACGAACAGGAAAGGCGCTGCTGCGATGAAGCCGTACATCGACGTCGTCGTGCAAGCGCCTCCCAGTGCATAGCCGATGAACGCCGGAAACCGCAGCAGCTGCCCGTAGTCGCGCAACAACGCCCCCACGCTGACCTGCCCCGACGGCCGGCTGGTTTCCGGCAGGCGCCGCCAGCTGAACAGCAGGGTCACCGTGCCCAGCACCCCCAGCAACACGAAGATCGCCCGCCAGCCGAAGTGCACCGACAGCAGCGAGCCGACCAACGGCGCCAGGCCCGGGCCGACCATCACCATCAGGTTGAGCATCGCCAGGTCGCGCACCGAATCGTCGACACTCGAGGTATCCCGCACCATCGCCCGCCCCAGCGCCAGCCCGGCGCAACCGCCAAGGGCCTGCAGCAAGCGCGCGACCACCAGTATGTGCACGCTGGTGGCCATGGCCGCCAGCAAGCTGGCCGCGGCATACAGCGCCAGCCCGAACAACAGCATGGGCCGCCGCCCGAGGCCATCGGACAACGGCCCGTAGACCAGCTGGCCACCGGCCAGGCCGAGGATGTACACGCTGATGGTCATCTGCATGGCAGCCGGGCTCACACCAAACGTCTGCGCCGCCGCCGGCAGGGCCGGAACGAACATGTGCATGGCCAGGGTACCGCTGATGGTGATCATCACCAGCAGCCAGAGGGGGGCTTTGACAACGGCTTTCACGGGAGGTGGAACGTCATGCATGAACGGGCTCGCTTGCACGCGGGGGCTGAGAGGATCGCGTCCTCGTCGATTATTAGATAGCCAGGCAATTATAAGCTTCGCATCAAACACCTACAATGTTTGCAGATATAACGGCGTGCCGAAGAAGTTCCCCGGCTCTGCAACAATTTTTTGACAACCGGTTCACCTGTATCGCACCGCACCGCCACTAGATTCCGCCCAACATGAACGGTGGCTGAACAATGTTGAAATGCTTGGCCTGTATTGTTTCCCATGCAATCGGCCCGCGTTAACATCGCGCCGACAATAGCGCCGGACTTCGTAGGACTCTTCTGAAACTGACGCCAGAAAAACGCAGCAGCATATGTTGTCTACCCTTTGTAGAGCTGCTTCTGAATCGCTGCGTAGAACAAGTCCCCTATTCGTAAACAAGGATGTGTGTCCAGGCCGACACCGCCCAAGCTTGAAGGAATGCCATGAGCCAGAATTTTCTTCCTTTCTCGCGCCCCAGCATGGGCGACGAAGAAATCGCCGCTGTCGAACAGGTCCTGCGTTCTGGCTGGATCACGACCGGGCCCAAGGCTCAGGAACTGGAACAGCAATTCGCCGAATACGTCGGCGCGCGCCATGCCGTGGCCCTGTCGTCGGCCACCGGCGGCATGCACATTGCCCTGCTGGCCCTGGGCATCGGCCCTGGCGATGAAGTCATCACGCCCTCGCAGACCTGGGTCTCGACCGCCAACATGATCAGCCTGCTGGGCGCCACGCCGGTGTTCATCGATGTCGACCGCGACACCCTGATGAGCGACGTCAGCGCCTTCGAAGCGGCCATCACCCCGCGCACCAAGGCCATGATTCCGGTGCACTACGCCGGCGCCGCCTTCGACCTCGACCCGCTCTACGCACTGGCCGAACGCCACGGCATCCGCGTGATCGAAGACGCCGCCCACGCCGCCGGCAGCCGTTACCACGGCCGTGCCATCGGTGCCCAGGGCTCGGCGATCTTCTCGTTCCACGCGATCAAGAACATGACCTGCGCCGAGGGCGCGATGTTCGTCAGCGACGACCAGGCCTTCGCCGACCGCGTGCGCATGCTCAAATTCCACGGCCTGGGCGTCGACGCCTACGACCGCCTGACCCACGGCCGCAAGCCCCAGGCGCAGGTGATGGAGCCCGGTTTCAAATACAACCTGGCCGACATCAACGCCGCCATCGCCCTGGTGCAGCTCAAGCGCCTGGACGCCATCAACGCCAAGCGTACCCAGCTCGCCGCTGCCTATGGCGAGCGCCTGGCCGGCCTGCCGATCGAGCCGTTGCAAGTGCCGACCTACGCCCAGCAGCACGCCTGGCACCTGTACATCGTACGGGTCGACCCCGAGCGCTGCGGCATCGACCGCGAGGCCTTCATGAAGGGCCTGCAGGAGCAAGGCATCGGCACCGGCATCCACTTCATCGCCACCCACCTGCACACCTGGTACCGCGAGCGCTTCCCCCACGTAGCGCTGCCCAACACCGAGTGGAACTCGGCTCGCCTGTGCTCCATCCCGCTATTCCCCGACATGACCTTCGACGATGTCGAGCGTGTCGCCAGCGCCATTGAAAACACCCTGGGACGCCGCCCGTGAGACCTTATCCAATCAACAGCGTTTCGATCGTCATCCCGGTCTATAACGAAGAACAAAGCCTGCCCGAACTGCTGCGCCGCACCGAAGCGGCCTGCGCGCAGCTCGACTGCGAGCACGAGATCGTGCTGGTCGACGACGGCAGCCGCGACGAGTCGGCGGAAATGCTGCTGCGCGCCGCTGCCCGCGAAGGCAGCCACGTGGTCGCGGTGATTCTGAACCGCAACTACGGCCAGCACGCCGCCATCATGGCCGGCTTCGAAGAATCCAAGGGCGACCTGGTGATCACCCTCGACGCCGACCTGCAGAACCCGCCGGAAGAAATCCCGCGCCTGGTCGAACAGGCCCGCCTGGGCTACGACGTGGTCGGCACCGTGCGCAACAACCGCCAGGACTCGGCCCTGCGCCGCTACCCGTCGAAGCTGATCAACATGGCCGTGCAACGCTCCACCGGCGTGGCCATGAGCGACTACGGCTGCATGCTGCGCGCCTACCGCCGCTCGGTAGTCGACGCCATGCTGGCCTGCCGCGAGCGCAGCACCTTCATCCCGATCCTGGCCAACAGCTTCGCCCGCCACACCACCGAGGTGCTGGTGCAGCACGCCGAGCGCGAACACGGCGACTCGAAGTACAGCCCGATGCGCCTGATCAACCTGATGTTCGACCTGGTCACCTGCATGACCACCACGCCCCTGCGCATGCTCAGCATCATCGGCTTCGGCATGGCGATCCTCGGCGTGCTGTTCGCCTTCATCCTGATCGCCCTGCGCCTGATCTTCGGCGCCGAGTGGGCCGGTGAAGGCAACTTCGTACTGTTCGCTGTGCTGTTCGTGTTCACCGGCGCGCAGTTCATCGGCATGGGCCTGCTGGGCGAATACCTGGGCCGCATGTACAGCGACGTGCGCGCCCGCCCCCGTTTCTTTATCGAGCGCGTGCTGCGCAATCCCACCAAGGCACCGCTGCGCGAAGCTGAAAAACCTTCTACTGCCAACCACACCACCAAGGCTGCGTCATGACTTTGAAAGCCGTTGTTTTTGCCTACCACGATATCGGCTGCGCCGGTATTCAAGCCTTGCTGGACGCTGGGTATGACATCGCCGCCGTATTCACCCACGCCGACGATCCCAAGGAAAACACCTTCTACGGTTCCGTGGCCCAGCTGTGTGCCCGCAAAGGCATCGCCGTGCATGCGCCGGAAGACGTCAACCACCCGATCTGGGTCGAGCGCATCCGCAGCCTGAACGCCGACATCGGTTTCTCGTTCTACTACCGCAACCTGCTGAACGACGACGTGCTGGCCTCGTTCCCACGTGGCGCGTTCAACCTGCACGGCTCGCTGCTGCCGCACTACCGGGGTCGCGCGCCGGCCAACTGGGTGCTGGTCAACGGTGAAAGCGAAACCGGCGTGACCCTGCACCGCATGGTCAAGCGCGCCGACGCCGGCGCCATCGCCGCCCAGCAGCGCATCGCCATCGAGCGCAGCGACAACGCCCTGACCCTGCACGGCAAACTGCGCGACACCGCCAGCCGCCTGCTGGCCGACGCCCTGCCACAACTGGCTGCCGGCACCCTGCAAGAAACCCCGCAAGACATCAGCAAGGGCAGCTACTACGGCCGCCGCACCCCGGCTGACGGCCTGCTCGACTGGACCAAGCCCGCCGAGCAGCTGTTCAACCTCGTACGCGCGGTAACCCAGCCGTACCCAGGCGCCTTCTGCATGGTCGGCGAGAACAAGCTGATCGTCTGGACCGCCGAAGTCATGGCCGGCAACGAAGGCTGCACGCCTGGCCAGGTCATTAGCGCCAGCCCGCTGCGCATCGCCTGCGGCGAAGACTCGCTGGTGGTCTCCACTGGCCAGCGCGGCGACGCCGGCCTGTTTCTCGGTGGCGCGCAACTGGCCAACGAGTTGGGCCTGGTCGAAGGCTCGCGCCTGATCAGCACCCAGAGCGGCCGTAAGAAACGCCTGACCCGCGTGCTGATCCTGGGCGTCAACGGCTTCATCGGTAACCACCTGTCAGAGCGCCTGCTCAGCGACGAGCGTTTCGAAGTGTACGGCCTGGACATCGGCTCCGATGCCATCGAGCGCCTGCGCAACCACCCGCGCTTCCACTTCGTGGAAGGCGACATCAGCATCCACTCCGAGTGGATCGAATACCACATCAAGAAGTGCGACGTGGTACTGCCGCTGGTGGCCATCGCCACCCCGATCGAATACACCCGCAACCCGCTGCGCGTGTTCGAACTGGACTTCGAGGAAAACCTCAAGATCGTTCGCCACTGCGTGAAGTACAACAAGCGCGTGATCTTCCCGTCCACCTCGGAAGTCTATGGCATGTGCCAGGACCAGAACTTCGACGAAGACACCTCCAACCTGGTGGTCGGCCCGGTCAACAAGCAGCGCTGGATCTACTCGGTTTCCAAGCAACTGCTGGACCGCGTGATCTGGGCCTACGGCGACAAGGGGCTGAAGTTCACCCTGTTCCGTCCGTTCAACTGGATGGGCCCCCGCCTCGACCGCCTGGATTCGGCCCGTATCGGCAGCTCGCGCGCCATTACCCAGCTGATCCTACACCTGGTGGAAGGCACGCCGATTCGCCTGTTCGACGGTGGCGCCCAGAAGCGCTGCTTCACCGACGTGGTCGATGGCATCGAGGCCCTGGCGCGTATCGTCGACAACGAAAACGGCGTGTGCAACGGCCAGATCGTCAACATCGGCAACCCGGACAACGAAGCCAGCATTCGCCAGCTGGGCGAAGAACTGCTGCGCCAGTTCGAAGCCCACCCGCTGCGCGGCAACTTCCCGCCGTTCGCCGGTTTCCGTGAAGTGGAAAGCAAGAGCTTCTACGGCAATGGCTACCAGGACGTGTCGCACCGCAAGCCAAGCATCGAGAACGCCCGCCGCCTGCTCAAGTGGGAACCGACCGTCGCGCTGAGCGAGACCATCGGCAAGACCCTCGACTTCTTCCTGCGTGAAGCCATGCTGGAACGGGAAGGCCAGCGTTAATGCAGTCGGGGTTGCGCATCGATGTCGATACCTACCGTGGCACCCGTGAAGGCGTGCCCCGGCTGCTCGACATGCTCGACGAGGCCCAGGTCAAGGCGACCTTCTTCTTCAGTGTCGGCCCAGACAACATGGGCCGCCACCTGTGGCGGTTGATCAAGCCCCAGTTCCTGTGGAAGATGTTGCGCTCCAATGCCGCCGGGCTGTACGGCTGGGATATTCTCCTGGCCGGCACCGCCTGGCCTGGCAAGCCGATTGGCCGCGACCTCGGGCACTTGATGCGCCGTGCCCAGGACGCCGGCCATGAAGTCGGCCTGCACGCCTGGGACCACCACGGCTGGCAGGCCAACGCCGGGCGCTGGAGCGATGCGCAACTGCACGAGCAGATTCGCCGTGGGGTCGACACCCTCGGCGATATTCTCGGGCGCCCCGTGGATTGCTCGGCGACCGCCGGCTGGCGGGCCGACGAGCGCGTGGTGCAAGCCAAGCAAGCCTTCGGTTTTCGCTACAACAGCGACTGCCGTGGTACCTCGCTGTTTCGCCCGCAACTGGCCGACGGCCAGCCGGGTACCGTGCAGATCCCCGTCGACCTGCCCACCTTTGACGAGGTGGTCGGGCCGCAGGTGAGCGCGGCCGATTTCAATGCCTGGATCCTGCAACGGTTCCAGGCGCACGCCCTGAACGTCTACACCATCCACGCGGAAGTCGAAGGCATTCTGTATGCTGGCGCGTTTCGTCAGTTGCTGGCCCAGGCACGCCAACAGGGGATCGCCTTTCAACCCCTCGGCGAGCTGCTGCCCGCGACGGCGCACACCGTCCCCACCGGCCACTTGCGCCGAGGGAGCTTGAATGGCCGGGAAGGCTGGTTGGGAGTGCAGGAATCATGACCCGAGTTCGGGCCCTAAGCTTGTTGATGTTCGCGTGTGCAGTGTTCTACCTGGTCCCACTGGCCTTTCACGGCCTGTGGGCCCCCGATGAAACCCGCTATGCCCAGGCCAGCCAGGAAATGCTCCTGACCGGCAACTGGGCGGCGCCCCATTTCATGGGCCTGCGCTACTTCGAGAAGCCCGCCATGGGCTACTGGATGATCGCTACGGGGCAGGCCATTTTCGGCCAGAACCTGTTCGGCGTGCGCGTGGCTTCGGCCTTCAGCGTGGGCCTCAGCGTGCTGCTGACCTACCTGATCGCCAACCGCTTGTGGAACGACCCGCGCCGCAGCCTGATCTGCGCCGTGGTGTTCATGAGCTTCGGGCTGATCGCCGGCATTTCCGGCTACGCCAACATCGACCCGCCCTTCGCGCTGTGGGTCAACCTGAGCTTCATCGCCCTGTGGTACGGCGTCACCAGCAGCACCCGGCGCGCGCGCCTGTGGGCCTGGGCTGGCGTCGGCGCGGCCTGCGCCCTGGGGGTGATGACCAAGGGTTTCCTGGCCCTGGCCCTGCCGGTACTGGTGGCGGTGCCCTACATGCTCTGGCAACGGCGCTTCGGCCAACTGCTGCGCTACGGACTGCTGGCGGTGCTGGTGGCTGTGCTGGTGTGCCTGCCGTGGGGCATCATGGTGCAGCTGCGCGAGCCGGACTTCTGGCATTTCTTCTTCTGGCACGAGCACATCCAGCGCTTCGCCGGCGAAGACGCCCAGCACGCCCAGCCGATGTGGTTCTACCTGCCGCTGCTGGTGCTGTCCAGCCTGCCTTGGGCGGCGCTGCTGCCGGCCACCTTCGAGCACAGCTGGCTGAACCGTCGCCAGCCCGCCACAGCGTTCCTGGCCTTGTGGCTGTTGCTGCCGCTGGCGTTCCTCAGCCTGGCCAAGGGCAAGCTGCCGACCTATATCCTGCCGTGCATGATGCCCCTGGCGCTGTTACTCGGCCACAGTCTGAGCAGTGCCCTGGAACACGGGCGCCTGCGGGCGCTGCGGGTCAATGGGCTGATCAACGCCGTGATCGGCGTGCTGGCCATCGCCGCGCTGGTGTTCACCCAGCTCAAGCGCCCGGTGTACTTCAACGAACCCGGGCACCTGCTGATGATCGGCATCGCCCTGGGCGGTTGGGTGCTCGCCAACGCCGTGAGCAGCTATCGCCCGCGCCTGTGGCTGGCCCCGGCGCTGGGCATGGGCCTGCTGCTGGCGCTGTTGCCGGCGGCCTTGCCGGAGTCGGTGGTCAACCGCAAGACGCCCGACACGTTCATCGCCGAGCACACGCCCGAACTGCAGCCCCTGCCGCGCCTGCTGAGCAACGACCTGAGCGCCGCGGCGGCGCTGGCCTGGCACACGGCGCGGCCGGAAATCTTCCTCTACAACACTGAAGGCGAGGCCAAGTACGGCGTCTCCTATGCCGATGCCGCCTACCGCCGCGTGAGCTTCGAAGGCGTCGGCCAATGGCTTGGCGAAGCGCGCAAGCAGGGTGCGGTCGGCGTGGTCATGCGCGTGCGCGACGACGATGACGTGGAGTTGAAACAGCTGCCCACTGATGCCAGCAAGCGCTACGAGCAAGGCGGCATCGTCATCCTGATCTACGACCAGAAAGCCTCATGATCCTGCTCTTGCTGCTGGTCGCCTGCGCCCTCACCTGCCTCGGCCAGATCGCCCAGAAATACGCGGTGGAACACTGGCGCTCGCCCCACGCGGCGCCTGGCCTGCTCGGCAAACTCAGCGTGCCCTGGCTGTGGCTGGCGTTGCTGTGCCTGGGGCTGGGCCTGCTGCTGTGGCTGCTGGTGCTGCAGCATCTGGAAGTGGGCGCCGCTTATCCGATGCTCAGCTTGAATTTCGTGCTGATCACCCTGGTCGCCCGCTGGGTGTTCAAGGAACACATCGACCGCCGCCACTGGCTGGGCGTGGGCCTGATCATGGCCGGCGTGCTGTGCCTGGGGTGGCAAGTATGAGCGTGGGCCGCGGTATCGGCTTCGCCATGGGCAGCGTGGCGCTGGTCAGCGGCGCGCAACTGGCGATGCGCTGGAGCATGACCCGCCTGCCCTTGCCGACCGAATGGTGGGCAGCGCTGCACAGCGGCGCGATCGACGTCCCTGCACTAGCCGTGGTCATTGGCGCTATCATTGCCTATGCGCTGTCGATGGGCTGCTGGCTGTGCGCCCTGCGTGACCTGCCGCTGGGGCGGGCCTATTCGCTGTTGAGCATCAGCTACGCGCTGGTCTACCTGCTGGCGGCCAGCATTGCAGCGTTTCACGAACAGTTTTCCGTTTTCAAAACCTTGGGGGTGACCTTGGTCATCCTTGGCGTCCTGACCATCAATTCAAGACGTACACACCGTATCGAGTCTTAGGATCCAAGCATGAAAATCAGTGTAATCGGTAGTGGCTATGTCGGCCTGGTACAGGCCACCGTGCTGGCGGAAGTCGGCCATGACGTGATCTGCATGGACGTCGACGAAGCCAAGGTCAAACTGCTCG
>Ga0308164_10000260_pt1 | contig 115984 bp, 89 predicted proteins | sample PhyTR2_FD_201031 | JGI IMG/M metagenome (GOLD analysis project Ga0308164, IMG submission 201031) | Phyllosphere microbial communities from UC Gill Tract Community Farm, Albany, California, United States - DLSLT.R2 | ecosystem: Host-associated > Plants > Phyllosphere > Unclassified | place...
TCCCTCAATCGGCGCCGCACTCGGAATGGGATTGCGCCATGACACTCACCGACCTTTTTATCCGGAAACTCAAGCATTCCGGCAAATCCAGTGGCGACAAATACAGCGACGGCCGCGCGCTGTACCTGCTGGTCAAGGAGTCCAACAAGTACTGGCGGATGAACTACCGCTTCGACGGCCGGCACAAGACGCTGGCCCTTGGCATTTACCCGGAAGTGTCGCTGGCCGAGGCGCGCGAATTATGCGCCGACGCCCGCAAGCTGCTGCGCGCCGGCGTCGATCCGCGGGCGCCGGTTATCGATCCGTACGAACAGCAACGGCGCCAGGATGCGCAAAACACCTTTCGCGCATTGGCGCTCCTGTGGCTGGCGAAGATGGACGCCAGCCGCAGCGCCGCTACCCAGGAGAAGGTGCTGGCGTGGTTGGAGCACGACGTCTTCCCGTACATCGGCAGCATGCCCGTATCAAGCATCAAGCCGCGCGACGTGCTGGGCGTGGTGCAGCGGGTGGAGGCGCGCGGCGCCGTCGATTCGGCCCACCGCATCAAGCAGCTGTGCGGCCAGGTGCTGCGCCATGGCGTGGCGATCGGCTGGTCGGAGCGCGACGTGACGCCCGATTTAAAGGGCGCGCTGATCGCCGTCCCGCGCACCAATTTTGCCGCGATCACGGAGCCGAAAGAACTGGCGGTGCTGCTGCGCGCCATATACGCCTACAACGGCCATATCGTGGCCGTGTCGGCGTTAAAACTGGCGCCGCTGGTGTTTGTACGTCCGGGCGAATTGCGCGCCGCAGAATGGCGCGAATTCGATCTCGATGGCGCCGCGTGGCGCATCCCGGCCGCCAAGATGAAAATGCGCATGGAGCACATGGTGCCGCTGTCCACGCAGGCGCTGGAGATCCTGCGCCAGCTGCGCCGCATCACGGGCCAGGGCAAGTACGTGTTCCCCAGCCTGCGCACCGAGCAGGCCTGCATGAGCGAGAACACCATCAACGCGGCCTTGCGCGGCATGGGCTTTGCCAAGGAAGTGATGACGGCGCACGGCTTCCGCGCCACGGCGCGCACGATCATGGACGAAGTGCTGGGCGAGCGCGTGGACCTGATCGAGCACCAGCTGGCGCACCGCGTGATCGACCCGAACGGCCGCGCCTACAACCGCACCGCGCACCTGCCGGCACGCGCCGCGATGATGCAGCGCTGGGCCGATTACCTGGACAAGCTGCGCACCGGCGCCGACGTCATTCCTCTTCGCACTGTGACCGGTCCCGGTCCGCAGTAACAGCAGCCTCCTTCGCCGCGTTTGAGTTTCGGCGCGGCGCCGCGTCATACGCCGGCCCGCGCTGGGCAATGCGCGCTTCGAGCCACTGCACCACATCTTCCTGCAACCACCCCACCGACCGCGCCGACAGCTTGACCGGGGCAGGGAAGGTGTGCAGCTTGATTTCGCGGTACAGCGTGGCGCGCGACAGCCCGCACAGGTGCAGCACCTCGCGGATGCGCAGCAGGCGCGCAGTGCCGGGCGGGCTATCGGTGTGGCTGGTGTTCATGCGGTGTCTCCTCGTCTCGGCAGGTCTAGCCACAAAGTAGGGCGCCGACCACCAGCGCGGTTTGTCGCAGCACCAGCTTGCCGCAACTTGCGCCCGAAAGATGGCGCACGCTTGAGTTTGCCCAATGCTGCGAAAAGGAAACTGGTGTTTTAACTTCCTGCCTGAATCTTTTACCTACGGCATCATCCGCCGACCCTCCCGCGCCGCACCGGCACAGCCCGGCTGCCGATACGCCTCAGTCCGCTGAGCCGCACCCATCCAGAACCAAGCTGGGGCCGTCTGAGGCCTGTAGTAATAATAAGAAGAATAAGAAGAATAATAGTAATATTATTATTACTATTTGATGAGCCCGGAAGCTGCGGCGTGGCAAGACGCCATTGCGCGAGGACGGGCCAGCACGAGCGCGGACGTCGGCAGGGTGCACCGCATCGTCCACGTTGCCGATACGGGGCATGAGCAGGGCGGCGGCACCCAGTTGCTGACGGTGGGTGCGGTGCGCCAGCGGGCACGCGCAGCATGAACAACGTCGGCGCCGTCATGCAGCAGCGGCGCCGCACGCACCTGGCAGGTGGGCAGTTGGAGCCGGTTCAGTCCTCAATAATCTGAAATCCATACCTGCGGATTTATTTGTTGCCTGAGTTTCGGTCAGACCCCTGCCATAACCGCGCAAAAACGCGCTCAAACCGGCCAACCTACCGGACACTTTCGTGAATCAATCGACGCTCAGAGCCGGGCAGGATAGGTGATGTAGGCCTACACGCGAGCGTGTATTCCTCCATCACAACTCCTTATTCGCACTTCGTGCTCAACGGAATCCTGCTCTGCGAGGCCGGGTGGCCGGAACGACAGCAATGCACAGCGCATGCGCGACTGGATGCAGATTGTCACCGGCGCGGTGATCTGCATGTGCCGGTCAGCACCGATCGCGGCAAGCCGCAGTGACGACAGCAACTTTCGGCACCTTGCCGCCTCAGGCTACCGCGTGACCAGTGCGGGCGATTTGCTTAAGCAGCGGCAGGCCCGCCACCTCTGCGGCTGATTCTCCCTGGCATCAACCTGATTCGCAGAGGACCGGTTCGTGTTAACGCGAAAATCGGGCGCAAAGCGAGTGCTGGTGCGGGTTTGCGGTTCAAGCAGGGGGAGGCTTGTACAACAGAGAGCTGAGACACGTAAACGCGCAAAGCCAGTGCTGGCGCGGGTTTGCGGCCCAACCGGAGGTTGCGTGATGTGTGATAGATTGGCAGGGGCGCGGGGAAGCCCCGCACCAGGCCAGGAAGACGGTTTCCAGAGGCTGGAATGCCCCTGCGGTATTTTCGGCAGGACACGAACGGGCACAAATAGGCTACGCGCAGGCTACGAATGAGCTACGGATAGGCTACGGATGAGCTACGGATAGGCTACGGATGAGCTACGGATAGGCTACGGATGATCTACGCATACCCAAGGCACATGACGAGGTGGCGCTCACCGACGGCGTGTACCTGCACCGGCGCCTGAAGGTTGACGGCCAGCCCGAATGTGCGGTCTGAAGCGCTTGACGGCCGAGGAACTGGCCATCGATATCGAGCGCGAGCCAGCGCACGCGAAGCGCACCCTGGAGGTGTTGGTGAAGGCTGGCCTTGCGCAAACCCACGGCATCAAGCATGGCCGCACCTATACGCTTACAGCCGGCGTTTATCAGGCTGAAAGAGGCAATGCTGCTTTCACGCGGCAGATGGATTTTAGCAGTCTCCAGCATGAGCAGCCGGTGCTGAGCTATGCCCGCCAGCATGGCGCAATTCGACGCGCCGAAGTGATTGAACTTTGCCGTTTATCCGAGGGGCAAGCAAAAGCCCTGCTCAAGCGGATGAAAATGAACGAACTGCTGAGGCTGGAAGGGGCGGGCTGCCCCGCCTCCTGCCGGCTCGGTCCCAAGGTATGAATTGCGCCTAAACGGATGTAATCGGATGGCTTTGGATGGTTTTGGACGTCCAAATTTTCTATAGCCCCAATGAAATCAAAGGCTTAGAGATTTTAATGGATATTTATGCATTGGGAATTGGACGAAGTCCAAAGTCCGTTTGTTGTGCAGTTGACCGCGATGGGCTGGCGCTATGTGGCCGGTGACCTGGACTAACCCGCTATTACCGGCCGCGCCAGTTTCGCCGAGGTGGTGCAGGAAGGCACGTTGCGCTGCCGGCACTACGCCCTCAATAAAGCCGGACGAGTGCCGAAAAAAAATGGCGCAGGTTTTACGCTGCGCCATTGTGTTTAGTAATGGAAACGGCAGGCGACGATGTGAAGCGTGCCTTCCAGCATCGCGTACACCATACGGTGCTCACGATCAATCCGGCGAGACCAAAGTCCCGTCAAATTTCCCTTCAGTGGCTCCGGCTTGCCGATGCCTTTGAAGGGATCAGATTTGCAGGCATCAATCAGTTGATTGACCTTCTCGGCCAACACCGGATCGGTTTTCTGCCAATGCTGATAGTCTTCCCAGCCATTGTCCGTAAATGATACTGCGGACTGTTTAGCCTGTTCTTTGTTGCTTGCCTTCTTGTTTTTCATGCCGGATCAGCTCCCGTTTTCGGGCCTTGCCAGCTTTCAGCTGCTCTATAGACTCCAGCAGCCGGTTGGCGTTTTTCGGTGAACCGAGAAGATACAGCGTTTCCTCGATGCTATTGAAATCGGCCAGCGACAGCATCACCACGGCATCACCGCTTTGACGGGTGATGATGGTAGGGCTGTGGTCGGTGCAAACGTCGTCCATCACAGCTTTAAGCCCGGCGCGTGCCTCGCTAAAAGTTAAGATGTTCATTTGATCTTTGCCTTTCTCGACCGGGGTTCGCGACCAGCGACGGCCTCCCTGGTCCTGCGTGTAATTCCTCGAGGGGAAATATGGGTGTCTTCCAGCTTCTTGCTGGGAGAGTGATGTTAAAGATAACAAGACGGCGATTTCGCTGGTTACTCATTTCTCACCGCCTTGGAACATTGTACGTATATCTGTACTACTAGTCAACATGGTACGGATTTCTGTACAACTTTTTTTTAGGCAATGGCGGCAGCCGGTAGGCGATAGTCACCGTTAGGGACGGGCGCAGCGGAATGAGCGTAGCCGCGCCGACGCCTGAAGGCCGACGGCCAGCCCGATGCGTGGCGATGTCGGCGACCCTAACCTGCTTGAACTCGATGACGAAGCGCTTGATGGTGCGCTTGGACTGACCGCACGCCAGAGCGATGGCACGCGTGTGCCCACGCTGACGGGCCTGCTGTTGCTGGCAAAGAGCACGCGCTGCGCGAACTGGTTGGCACGCATGGCGTAATTCGACGCGCCGAAGTGATTGAACTTTGCCGTTTATCGTAAGCGTAAGCCCAGCGCCGTCTAGACTCACCACTAGCGTGCATTCATGATCTAATTTTGGCGCAGCGGTTGTGCCCACAGATTAAATTATGGACACAAATTTGTAAGCAGTCACCGAGCTTTAAAGGCGCGTACTCGATGAAATCATCAAACTCATCGCTCCAACCTGCTGCAATCATCGCAGTGGCATCTAGTACAAAATACGAATCCTCATCCACGAATTGCAGAAGGGCAATAGCGTACATTTTTGGCGATGTACAAGGGAAGTGCCCCCGCGGCTCCAGGTCTATCTGAAAAATAGTTGGATTCTGAATTGCCAAGCATGAAGTTCAGCAGCACATCTCCGTAATCTTGAGACGGCTCCGACCAGTAAGAGGAAGATAACCTGTCAGTTCGTATTTTCTTAATCCGATTAAACCAGTCATTAAGCGTACTTCTATCCAATACAGGAAGTAGTTGAACACATTTTCCCATTGGAGCAATCTCCAACATATCCTTGCAGTCCTAAACCATTTGTGCCAATTACTTCTTGAAATCGTGATTTAAGAATTATAAATCGTAGCCGTCAAATGCAAAGCGCCGGGCGATAGTATTGGCAGGCGAATTGTACAGACAACGCAGGCCGTTATTCGGAAAATCGTCAATCGGAGGCAACTTTACCCGCCCCGATTTTTTGAAATACCATTGAGGAAGGTAATTTTGCGTATCAAGGATACTCATTCCATCTAAATCAATATCAGTCCATGTCGACGTTATTTTCCCACTTATTTAAATATTTGCATTTCACCCCTTACTTAAAACTAAATCTATTTTATTTTGGCTGCGGAAGTTGATTTTATAACACCATGATTAGCAAGAGGAGTATTAATCAGCTTGTCAACTTCGGCCTTGAAATCCTTGACCCTTCCTTTGGTCGTATACTCACAATACAATGTTTTTGCCTCACCGGTAATTTGCTCGTTGTAGTGAGCTGAGTACGCTGTAACGTTTTGCCCGAGATTACCTTGCGTTCTGACATACTTAATAACAAGAAATCCTTTGTACTTTTCATATACGTCGCTGGGAGTTTTGAATGTTGGAACCCAATCTCCCATTGGTATATTCAGATCAATTATGTATCCGCGATATTGATTTTTCTCGGCAAAAGCGACAGCTTCGCTAACATTGCAGGCAAGCTGTGTTTTCATTCCTTTAGCTTCAACATAATCCAAAAGCCATTGAATGTGTTCAGGTTCATCATCAACTACTAGAATGGTGGTAGAGAGTAGTGTTTTAGGTAGGTTTACAGTTGCCATAATTTATTCGGAATGCTTATGCGAAATGTTGTGATTGCTGTCTTTGGCGAATGCGTTGCCGAAATCGTACCATCCAGAATTTCTTCCGTGATTTTTCGACAGATGAACAAACCAATGCCTGAGCCTTGGGCAACTTTGCCGTGAGCTTCCTTGCTTCGAAATCCCATTTTGAAAATATTTTCAGAGTCGTTATTGCTGAATCCAATGCTTCTACCAGCAAGTTCGACAACCAGATCCTTCTTAGTATTCACTTTACTCAAAATGGCGACCGTTTGATTTCTCTCACCATACTTTAACCAATTGTCGAATAGATTAATAAAAACCTGTTTCAACAATTCCGGTCTAGCCGCAATTCTATATTGATTTGAAGCATTTTCCAATTCTAGTTTTATCCCCTTTTTCTCTCCCGCAGATTGGAAAAATTGAATTGATTCGATTATGACTTGAGGCAAAACAGACGTTGCTGCCTCCCTGGGCTTTCGCAACTCTTCTCTTTCTGACGTCTCAAAGAAAAAATCAGAAAGGTAAGCAAGATTTCGAATTAACGAAACACATTGTTCGAGTTGCGCTCTACTTGCATTGATAACTTTCTTTGCCTTAACAGCATCGTAGGTGCCATCAACAACGTTATCAAGAGTTCCAATCACGCCACTGATTGGATTTACAACTTGATGAACAAAATTCGCTAGAAAAAGAAGGCCTACATCCTTCTGGCCTACCTGTGTATTATTGGTGTCTTCTTTGATCATGATGATTTTAACGTTGCCTAATTAAAATTTGAGAGCCTGAAAATTTATATTCAAAATTTCCCCAGAGTGAAATTGCATCGAAAATCGCCTTATATCTCAAGCCAACATCTTCCATTGGTTTTTCACATATAATTTTGCAAGAAAAGTCTTTTTCGTCGAAAAATCCGAGAATTTTTACACCAAGTGCAGTTAGATAATTTATTAGCGCATTGAACGAAGGGCCATCAATTATCTTCAGATTACTCTTTACTTCCGCCATTCCAGTATCAAATTGATACGGCTGGTAAGTAATATGTTCGAACTTGCCTACTCGCGCCGCCGACTCCATCTTGGTTTGGAGAAGACTAGAGATAGCCTGTGCTGCCCGAAGCATCGGCGAAATGGGGGCATCAGAAAATTCCAGCTGAGAGCAGTGGCTTGTGACGCATTTTGATAGCGACATCGTCAAGTCCAATGTTGAACCCGTTACGGGCAGGGGCGCATTCTCCAGCCCGTATTTCCATGCAATGTCCTGGTGCTTATTCAGCAACAAATCGATCTGATGCCCAGGCCATAGCCGAATAGTCGGGCCAACTTTGGCATTATTCCATTTCGTGACTTCATTAATTGCTGTTGGGGTGTACTTCGAAGAAGTGCACATCAACAGCACATCGGCACCGTTTGAATGGGCAAAGGCGATTTTTGCGTAGATGGTCGGCCAGCTAACTGAGCCCGCGTACTTCTTACATTCGACGTACCATTTTTGCGCTGTCTGATTTAGTGAAAAGTCACTATGCACAACAGTTCCTTCAATGTCTCGTCCGCCATCAGCGCCCGGCGTACGCCAAGTTACATTCAACATCCCCTGGGCGGTCATCAAGTCAAATACTAGGTTTTCAAAATCGGTTTCATCAATGTCGCTTAGCTTCTTAACAGGCATCAGACCTCCGACTTTTCACAATTGGTCACACAACTTAGATATTTCACGTTCCATTCTAGCAATACTACAGTCTTTTACTCCAATTAGTATCTCTTTTTAACAACACTAACGTGTCCAATCTTTGCAATGTTGTAGAGTCATCTGAAGTGAAATTTGGGGCTAAAGCTATTTCGTACACACAAGATGTTCAATCTTCCTGGTCTCCAGCAGCTCTTTTTTTCGGGCAGTCGCCGCCCGGTATTGTGATGCGATCTTTTCCGCCTATACTCGTGCCTGAAAATGTGCCGTCGCTGCAGCCTGAAATTGGTCCCGTTGAACCTTGAGATCTGCCACAGTCGCCCTGAGGCGATCAATTAGCTGGGTGCGGATACTAGGTAGCGTTTGCTTTCCGCTTTTCGCCTGCCTAATCATTTCTCGCACGCGCGGGTACTTACAATTCTCCATCGCTATCAGCGTCCGCGAATGAGCGGCCTCCATTGCGAAATTACTTGAATTTACTTTAAGAACGCCATTGATTTGCGCTGCCTTTAGCGCCATGTGCGTTGGCGTTCCATCTTTCAAAGTAGGCTTTGGATGTCGATATTTTATAGTTCCAATGAAATCAATGGCTTAACGTTAGGGGTGAATATTGATGCATGGGGAATTCGATGAAGTGGAACGTCCATTTTTTGAGCAGTTGACGGCGATGGGCGGGCGCTATTTGGCCTGTGACTTGGACACCCCGATGGGCGTCAAGATATCGAAGGTCCGGTAACCCCACAAAGCGGACCAAGCTCCGGATCTTCCAGATCCGGAGCCGACCAGTAGCGTTCTTGCAACTGCAAGAAGAGAGCACTATTAGCACTGCTGATCTAGGTGGACATATTCAGATATTATAAAATTACTGAATATCGTTAATGGCTTTGTCACACTCATCGATGACGTACTGCGGCACCATCTGATAGTTCCTTGGGTTCAATTGATAAATGTAGTCGTTTTCTATGTGAAATGACTGATTAATGAACTTGGTAATAATATTCGAGTTGGCAATAACCTTTTCATCAAAGATCATGCGATAAATATGAAGTTTTTCATAATTACTTTTCGTATTTAAATAAAGGTTCTTCATTTCTGAGTTTACACTAGTCAATGCATATAGGTCGTGATAATCAAAGTCATGAATGTGTTTTCTCACCTCCACCACCCCCAGATTGAATTCCTCATCCGTCAGGTCGCGCAGTACAGGTTCGAAAATTCCCTCTCGTACTTCTTGTCTTTCGTGAAGTTGCGGGAATTTACGCTTATGAAGAACGCTGGACAGCACATCGAAGGCTAGATCCTTTCGATTGATGACTTCAAAGTATCGTCTCAAATAAACTACTTTATGAAGTACATGAATCTGGCCCGAAATATTAGAAGTATTAATCTCAACAAAAGTCTGAATATCCTTCTTTTCAATTGCATTTTCGGTCAAAATGCCCCGCTTGTTTTCCAAAAACCACGCACCTACCGACTCAAATCTATCTCGATGATGATAGAGCAAGTCTACAACTGGCTCGAAGTCATGGGTCAGCATTAGAACAGTTTTCCCGCTAAACGAGGAGTTCCCCTTAGAGAACAGCATCTCCATAATAGCGTATTTTTTATTTTTATCGAACGAAGAAATTGGATCATCTAAAATAATCAAGTCTGCTTTTTGCTTCAGGGCTTGGAACATAAAAAGAACCAGAGCAAATGCATTTCTCTCACCAAAACTCAATCGATTTTTGACCTCTGTCACTTCCCCTTGAATATTGTCTGGCTCAAGTTTTAAACGGTACTCGCCGTTGGTTTCTTCTTTCAAAAATACATGGTAGTTATAGCCAGCACTCTTTAAAAATTGATTGATTTTATCTCCATGATCTTCAACCAGTTTTTGAATTAATTTCTTTTGCCTGGCGACCTTCCCTTGTAGATCTCCAGCAACCTTCTGCAATTTTTCGAGTTCTTTATTGATAATCTCGACTTTGGCACGAGTTGCTTCTGATTTTAAATGTGGAAAATTATCCAGCTGAATGAACTGATTTTCAATGGCATTGAGAACCTTATCCACCTCTTTAAGGGATGAGAATCCAAGTGAACGGGCTTGGATGAATCGTTCTCTCAATCGCACTATCTGAGCTTTTATTTCTAATAAATAATCGGACTCATCATCGGTATAGCCTTGTATTTTTGAGATGAATCCTAAAATTCTTTTTCTAGTGTCTTCCGAAAAATATTGTTCGAGGTGTTGAAACGCTGTAACAATCTTATTGAGATTTTCAATGGCCTTTGGTTTATAGATCTCAGACACCTTCTTGATGACCTCTTTCTTTGCGGTGGCATCTGTCGCGCAGTAGGGGCAGTCACTCCCAATATCTATAAATGACGCGCCTTGGTGCTGCCAATTAACCCATTTATAATTCTCGTTGTGCTGAATGAAGTTTTTAAAAAGCTCTAAGCCCTCGGGGATGTTGGCAACATTATTACCTTCTTTAAAGGCTTGTGACATCGCGCTTGACGCATGAATTCCTTGCTTCACCTCTTTTCCGAAGGCTGCAATAATTTCATCGAAATCTCGTAGCAAACCCGATATATCCTCATCACCGTTTAAGGTATTTTTCATTTGTAACGTCAACGCATCGATTTCCTGCATTCCTTTTTCGTAGTCTTCACCACGAATGAAAATCTCGAAGCTTCCTTTAACTAGCTCGTCAGGCTGAAAAGCGACTTCATTGATGTATTTTTCGTCAAAAATAAGGATATTTTTAATTTCCTCGCATCCTTTGACAATCGATTTATTTTTCTTATCGTCTTTTAACTTATAAGGCTGGAGTTGAGCTAATTCTTTTGATGATTTTCTTTGAGCATCATTCACTGCCGCTACGATGGACTTGGCAATCGTACTCTTCCCCGTTCCATTGATCGCATGCTTGATGTTAAGCCTATTTTCTTTGATCTCAATTTCGCCGTGATCAATGTTATTACAATTTTCAACGATGATCTGCATCTAGTGCCCCAAGTTTTGGATAATTTTTTAACTACTCAAAGGTCATTTTAAAGTTCCTCCCTCTCTTTAGCGGCGCATGTCGTAAATCTCAACTTCGACTACCATCTTGTCTTCGTATTAACTGAACGTCCTGGCAGAACTCAGCCGACGGTCAAGCGGCCTTATTAATTTCAGAGGCTAAAAGATTTCCAACGCTTTCAAGTTCTGCAAGAATACTATCTCCTTCACTCCAGAACTCTCTCCAAGACGCGCCACCGTCCATGTACATCTGACGTCGCTGAAGTGACTTTAGCCTGAGTAAGCATTCGCTAAGCTTAGTTGACAAACCGATTCTGTCATCGGTGATCATGCTTTTAAAGTTGACAACGTCGTCCGCCATGCGAGCGGCTAGATATTTTGCGTCATCCGTGCTATGTGGGTCGCTATCTCTTTCTGCTGTCCATTCTGTAACCGCACGACGCACAAAACCCTCATAATTGTGAAGAAACTGCTTTAAGGTTGTAATTTTTTCGTCTTCTGCAGGCTTGAGTTCGGCATCTGATGATTGACCACTAGCAGCATCAATGAGGTCAATCATATGTCCGGCGACGTGTCTTTGAAGATGAGCTCGAAGTTCCGCTAGTGTCTCGTATTTAAAATACAGCCCCTTATCATCTAAGCTCTTTCGGTACTGAGTTAGTGCCCTATATTGTTCTGCGTCCAGACTATCTGGAACTACTGGCGCACCTGAAAAATAAAGTAGAACAGGCTTTCCTGCCGCCCGAAACTGTTCTATTTCTTCTGCAGTCCCGGATACAGCCTCTCCGGTCGGTGTGCCCAATCTAGTCCAAAAGGCTCCGATTAAAAGATCACAATTCGTGACCAATTGCTTGTTGATGATCCCTTGGGGACGCCCGCCCAGATCCGGTCTTGAGTGCGTTTCCCATAAAACCGGCTCAATTACAGCTGCATTAGTATAAGAGTGCACAGCATTCCATTCAGCAATTAATTCGGGGATCAGTCTCCGTTCATGTATGCAGTCGCTTGGAGAAGCTACCAGCGCTCTGAAAATAAGACCACGTTGGGGCATAGAATTCCTTCTTATCGTAAGTTTAATGAGGGCTACTTTCCTATCGCGACTGACGGCTATTGACCGTTGTCGGTCGGGATGCTCTATTTTCTGCTATTCATAATTGGGATAAAGAAACTAGCAATAAAGGCAATATTTAATATTCCCGCGACAGCTGTCACCAGCGGAACCCACCATTATCCCGAGCACTGCCCATACAACTATGCAGAAGATTGCCCCGCCCAAAAACTGCGATATTCCAGACCTATTTCGATATCCCAACACCAGCGAAACCAAGAGGCCCGTTACAAATCCTACCGGTACGCTATCAGCAACCGCCGCAGTCCAAGCGAGCGCACCCTAGGCAATCAAACCTGATGCAAATGGGGGAAGCTAGTTTTCGTAGATTCATTGAGCAGTTTCCTTTAGCTTGAACGTCGCCTTCTCTCCTGGCCGCAAGCGGAGGTTACTTGGTCTTGTTTCCGGCTCTCAACCTGAAGCGTCCAATTAGCACGGGAACCAAACCAAACGGGACAAACGCCAGGAAAAATCCGCCGAAAGAAATCAACATCGTATCGCCTATTGCCGCGCCGTTGGACAACGCTTCTGCATGGTATTCACTGTTAACCGCGACAACGCAGACTGCGAGAACTATCCCCAACACGACTCCTACCACAGCAGGTCCGGTCAACGTCTCTCGCTCACTTTTTGAAAAATTCACGTAGGTATCTCGAAGTTGGTAGGTCGATCTCAACAGCGAATTATCCGAGGAGCCCTCTCGCGCTGCCTCCGGTCCGCTTAAACAAGCTAGCTCTCAGGATATCATCTTTGCATCTATGAAATATTCACCGAATATCACCTGATGCGAACTGAAGCGAAAAAAATTTGAACTTTCTCCAAGTCCCTCAGTCCAACGCCCAAGCAGCTCGGAAATTGGCCACGTTCAATTGCTCCAGAGCACGCCGGGAACCATACTGGCGAACAAGAGTCCGCCTGAGGGACAAGCGAGGGACATTTTGGGTCTCTGGGAGAGGTGCGCCATAGAGGAATGTGATTCCGGCAAGCGAACCAGGTAATAGCAGAAGCCCGCACCTTTGCAAAGAAGGGCGCGGTTTTTTCTATTTTAGGAATTGCAAAAATCTGTCGTTTCGCCAGCGTTCAAACGCTCCTGAACGTGGTTCATCACAGTCTGAATTGCTTGCTCTTGCGCCGCGACCTTGCCTGGCCATTTGGTCGCAAAATACCGCGCGGCCTCGTGCATCGTTTTGTATGCCTCTTGCAGTTCTGGATAATCTTCCAACGCTTGCGCTTCGGGACTTCTCTCGAAAGCTACCGCGCGGCCAGGACGAACCACATCGCGCAGTAAGTCCGGCAAGTCTCGATTGCCGTCCAGTCGGTCACGAGTAAAAATGATTTTGCGCATGGTGTTTTCGTGTTGAACATGCGGTTTTGCCAGTTCGTTGACACTGCGGTCACGTGCGATGTACAGGAGGTCGCGGGCAACCTCGCTACCTCCAAAACGTTCCCACTCCAGTTGATAGCCCGCTTCCCTGGCGAGTTGCCTGGTGAAGGTTCGCAAGGTTCGGCTGTTGCCGTCACTGAACGGATGAAGGTAATCAAGCTCCGTGTAAAGTGTTGCAAGTCGCGCCGTGAATTCCGATGTCTTCAAATTGCGAAGTTCGGCGGGCGTGGCCGTAGCAAGCGCGATGTCAATCCGGTTAATTGCGAGCGCGTCCATACGTGAGTAGGCTACAAAGAATTGGCCGTTCACGGTCGATAGGCCGCGCTGCTTCATCCAGTCTCGGCCATCAGGCACCGGCTTCCGATATTCGCCTGGGGTGACGTGATCAAAGCCGGCGCCGGGCAGGTCTTGAAAAATTCGGCGGTTGACTTCGCGCAAGTGGCTTGCGTCGAATTTTCCTTGCACCGGGTATAGCTCAAGTTCGTAAATTCTTTTGAAAGTGAAGTCGGCTTCAAGTTGTTCGCGCTGCTCGTCGGTCAACGATTTATTGCTCATGGCTTATTCGGCGTCTTTGATTGGCTTTACTAATTCAGCCATGTTGACTCGACCATTAATGAATTGTCGGGCGCTGGCTTCCGCTGCCGGTGACGGCTTGAAGCCTTCCAGTCCTACGGACGCACGGGCAAAGTTAACGGCCTGCTCCCTGCGCCGCTTCTCAGCGGGCGAAACGTTATCGTTAGCCGTGGTAAGCAGCTTTTGTTTCGACTGGTTGACATATGTCCGCATAAACTCTCGCAATAATTGGGCAGCGGGGCGATCTTCTGCAGCAGCTGCTGCTGCAAAATCCGTGCGCAATTCAGACTCGACGCGGAAAGTCATCTGTACTTCCTTGGACATCATGGCACCTTTTAAAAAGTCGAACTTCGGCGAATAGCAGATTTTATTGTAGTGTATGTACATTGCACATTCAATGCACACACATAGCTGCATGAAGTCAATTCACAAGGCGCGAATCACATTCGTATTTCGACTTTGTCCTGTCAATGGTTTTTCCGGCAAAATAGCTATTTCGATTAACAAAGCCCCGCCATGCTCGTCCTCACAAGTCGCGTCACCGCGTCCTGCACCCGTCTTTTCTTCGCCTGCACGCTGTTATATACCTCAGCCAGCGCCGCCCCCGTCGCCGTCAAGGAAGAACAGTTCGACTTCAAGACGTTCTCTTTCGCCCGGATCACCTTGCAGGACAGTGACAGCGCTCCGGTGCGCTACTATCTCTCCAAACCGGCGCACAAGGCGCCGCTAGTCCTGTACATCCAGGGCTCGGGGTGTGTCCCGCCGTTCGCCGGACTGGGTACGGCCAACCGCTCTTCGAACATCTATTCGTGGATACCGCTCGCGGCCGAAAAGCGCTATGCCGTCATGGCCGTCGAGAAGCCATTCCAGTCGGAAGAGCCACAGCAGGGCAATCCTGGTTCGGCAGTCGGCTGCGCCGGTGACTTCAATCGCCACTTTTCCTACGACACCTGGCTGGCCACGCTCAAGCAGGCGGTGCGCCACGCATTGTTGCGGCCCGAAGTCGACGCGCGACGCGTGCTGGTGATCGGGATGTCGGAAGGCGCACCCATGGCCGCCGGACTGGCGCGTGAACTGGCGGAGGTGACGGACGTGGTGCTCATCGCTGCCAACGGACCGACCCAGCTCTACGACTTCGCCGCCAACATCTATCGCTCGAACGGCAGCGACGAGGACAAGCTCAAACAGCTGCAGGAGCTGGACCGGACCTACGGTGCGATCGCCGCCGATCCGACGAGCACCAGCAAGTTCGCCTGGGGCCACCCGTACCTGCGCTGGAGCAGTTTCTTTGCGCAGTCCACGGCGGAGAACCTGGCGCACTCGAAGGCGCGCGTGTACCTGGCCAGCGGCATGCAGGACGACAGCGTGCCGATCCTGTCCACCGAAGTGCTGTACGCGCAGCTGCGCACCCAGGGCCGGGATGTGACGTTCCGCCGCATTCCATTGGCCGGACATCAGCTGGTGCCGGAAGGCCGGCCGGTGCCGGAGGCGCAGCCAGAATACGACGCCTTCATGGCGTGGTTCGAACGGCGCTGACGGACCAAGCGCCTTAGCGCAGCAGGGCTACCTTGCGCTCGGCCTTGTCCAGGCGGAAGCGCAGCACCAGTTGCGCCAGCATGCTGGCCTGGTCCTGCATGCTGGCCGAGGCGGATGCCGCTTCTTCCACCAGCGCGGCATTCTGCTGGGTCACCGCGTCCATCTCGGTGATGGCCTGGTTGACATGGCCGATGCCGATGCTCTGTTCGTGCGAGGCGGCGGTGATCGCGGTCATGATGGTGGTCACGCGCGAGACGCTCGCCACGATCTGGTCCATGGTGGCGCCGGCTTCGGCCACCAGGTCGCTGCCCACCTTGATGCTGTCGACCGAGTCGCCGATCAGGGTCTTGATCTCCTTGGCGGCGGCTGCACTGCGCTGCGCCAGGTTGCGCACTTCGCTCGCGACCACGGCGAAACCACGGCCTTGCTCGCCGGCGCGGGCCGCTTCCACGGCCGCGTTCAAGGCCAGAATATTGGTCTGGAACGCGATGCCATCGATCACGCTGATGATATCGACGATGCGCGTGGCCGAGCTGTTGATGGCGTCCATGGTCTGCACGACCCTGGCGACTACTTCGCCACCCTTGCCGGCCACGCTGGCGGCCGAGATCACCATCTCGTTGGCTTGCTGGGCGTTGACGGCGTTCTGGTTGACCGTCGCGGTCAGCTCTTCCATCGAGGCGGCGGTCTGTTCGAGCGAGCTGGCTTGCGACTCGGTGCGGGCCGACAGGTCCATATTGCCGCTGGCGATTTCGGACGAGGCGAGGGCGATGGTGTCGGCGCTGCGGCGGATGTCGCCGATGGTGCTGGCGAGCTGGGTTTGCATGCTCTTCATGCCAAAGAAGATGCTGCTGTCGTCGCGTGCGTCGACATGGATCGGCACACTGAAGTCGCCGCTGGCGATGCGGGCGGCCGCTTCGCGCACCAGTGCCGGTTCGCCGCCGATGGTTTGGCGCAGGCTCTGGTTGATGCGGGTGACGATAAAGCCCAGCAGCAGCGTCACGCCCAATAACACGCTGCCCGATTGCAGCAGTTCGGCCTTGAAGGCGCGGTCGATGTCGTCCATGTACACGCCGGTGATCAGGTCCCAGCCCCACGGGCCGTAGCGGTCCACGCGGCTGGTCTTCGGCAGCGGCTCCTTGCCGCCCGGGCGTGGCCACACGTAGCGCACGTAGCCGGAACCGGCGGTGCTGGCGCCAGCGGCGGCGATCTCGCGGTACAGGTAATAGTTGTTGATGTCCTTGAAGCCGCTCATGTTCTTGCCGTTGTTTTGCGGCGCGAAGGGATTCATCAGCGAGATCATGTCCTTGCTGGCGATGGCGGTGTAGCCGTCTTCGCCGAAACGCAGCGAACGCACAACGTCGATGGCGCGGCGCTGGGCTTCTTCTTTCGTGATCTGGCCGGCGGTGGCCTGCGCATCAAAATGCTTGACGATGCTCAGGCCTACCTGGTTGACGTTGGTGAGATCCTTCTGGCGCTCCTCCATGCGCAGATCGCGCGTCTGGATCGCGCCGTGGACAAAAATGACAAAGATGCAGAGCAGACTCAGTATCAGGGGCAGCCATAGTTTTTGCTTGAACGATAAATTCTTCATTGATTATATTTTTTATACATATTGAGGAAAAGTAATAGTAATTGAATATTTCTTGCTCGAAAAGTAATTTCCATGTGGAATTTATTAATTAGAGGGGAGATTCTAAATTCCCTGCCGGTCTATAATGCGTGGCCTCCCTCGTCACAACATCACATGGTTCCACTGTCCCTACGCGCATTGCGGCTGGCCGCTCGCCCCGTGCTGCTCTTGCTGGCGCTTGCGCCGGCCACCGGCTACACGACGCCCGCTCCACCGCCGCCGCAGGTCTTCGACAGAGCGCAGGTCGAAGTGCCGGTTGCGCCGTATCGGCAGAGCACCTTGCAGCATGTCGCCTGGCGCAAGCGCGATGGCGCGCCGTCGGCGTCGATCGGCATCACGCAGGACAGCCGAGGCATGCTGTGGTTTGCCAATTTCGAGGGGCTGCACCGGTTTGACGGTGTGCGGTTCGACCGGATCGATGCGATCGATGGCAACAAGCTGCTGGCAACCGATGTATCGGCGGTGGCCGCGTATGGCGATGCGCTGTGGGTGGGCTACCGTTTCGGTGGTGCGAGCGTGTTCGAGCACGGCGCGGTAACGCACTACCGCGAGGCGCAAGGCCTGCCGGCGCGTACCACGCAGGAACTGGCCCGCACCCCGGACGGGGTGATGTGGGCGGCGACTTACGTCGGGGTGTTCCGCCGCGATGGCCAGCGGTGGGCCGCCATGGGCGCCGCCGAGGGCATCGCACCGGGCAATTTCAGCCATTTTACGGTGGCGCCCAATGGCGCCTTGCTGGCATACGCGGATACGGGTTTATACATCAGGCAGCCGGGCAGCCAGCGGTTCCGGCGCATATCAGGTACATCGGGCTTGCCCCCCATCGATAGCGGCGTCCTTCGTCCCGACGGCACCATCCTGCTCAAGACCGAGCACCGGGCGTTGTTCATTTTCGATCCCGCCACCGAGGCGGTACGGCCACTGGCGCTGCCGCACTTTACGCAGCAACGGCTGGACGTCTTCCAGAAAATGGACGGCGGGTTATGGATCATGACCCCGCAGGGGTTGTACCAGGTCGATCCGTCGGATCCGGCCCGCAGCGCTTATGCGATTGAAGGCGGCTTCAGTGGCCGCAATGTCCACGCCCAGTTCACGGACCGCGAAGGCAATACCTGGCTGACCACGGAAGGTGGCGTGGATCGCCTCAGCCACGGCCGCATCAACCGGCTGGAGTGGGGCAGTGCCCAGACCGCGTTCATGAGCGTACTGGCCGGCGCGCACGGCGAGTTATGGATGGGCAGCACGCCGGGCATTATCGGCTTCGACGATACCCTGTACCGGGTCGGCCAGGATGGCCGCCGCTTTGCCACACCGATCCACAGCCCGACAGCCAGCGTCCGCGCACCCGATGGCAGCGCGTGGTTCGCGGCAGAGGGCGCGCTGTGGCAGGTTCGCGATGGCCGATATCGGCGCTGGTCATTGCCGAGCGGGCCGGCCAGCATGGCGGTACAGGCGATGGCGATGGATGGCGACGGCACGCTGTGGCTCTCGATCATCGGCCACGGCATCCATACGTTCAAGGCGGGCGTTTGGGGGCGGCCGGCGGCGCCGGAACTGGCGGCGCGCACGGCGATCTCGCTGCATGCTGACGCACAGGGGCGGCTCTGGTTCGGCTATCCGGAAAACGCCATGGCGGTGCTGGCGGCCGATGGCGCGCTGCGCCAGCTGGGCGCCGGCGAGGGGCTGGCCGCCGGTAATATCCTCGCCATCAACAGCCGTGGCGATCACCTGTGGGTTGGCGGCGACCATGGCTTCGCACACTGGAACGGCAAGCGCTTCGCCATGTTGCGCGATGCGGGCAGCGCCGAACTGTTCGGCGTGTCGGGCATCGTGGAAAACGCTGCCGGCGACTTGTGGTTGCATGGCGTCGGCGGACTGGCGCATATTCGTGCGCCCGACGTGGCTGCCGCGCTGGCAAACGGCGCAGCGACGGTGGCGGTGCCCATGGAGCGCTTCGATTACCTCGATGGCTATGGCGGCATCGCCACGCAGCTGCGCCCCATCCCCACGCTGGCGGAAAGCAGCGACGGCCATATCTGGTACGCCTCCAGCTCCTATGTCGGCTGGATCGATCCCCGCCACATCACCCATAATCCGCTGATGCCCACGCCGCAGGTGATCGGCCTGCGCGCGGAAGGTCGTTCCTACCCGCTCAATGGCGCTGCGCGCCTGCCCGCCGGTACCGAAAACATCGAACTCGATTTCACCGCCGCTGTGCTGACCATCCCCGAGCGCGCGCGCTTCCGCTACCGCCTGGTGGGACTGGAAGATGGCTGGCGCGACGCCGGCACCCGGCGCCAGGCTTTTTATACCAATATGGGACCGGGCGACTACCGCTTCGAGGTGCTGGCCTCGAACGAGGACGGCGTGTGGAGCACGCGGCCGGCCACGCTCGATGTGGCGATCGCACCGACTTTCGTGCAGACGCTGTGGTTCAAGCTGCTGTGCGCACTGGTGCTGGCGCTGGCCGGCTATGGCCTGTTCCGCTGGCGCGTGCAGCTGGCGACGGCGCGCGTGGCCGAGCGTATGCAGGAGCGCCTCGACGAGCGTACCCGCATCGCCCGCACCCTGCACGACAGCTTCCTGCAAAGCGTGCAGGCGCTGATCATGCGTTTTGATCGCATCAAGCATGGCATCGCCACCGACGATCCTCTGCAACGCGAAATCGACAACGCACTCGATACCGCCGACGCGGTGCTGCTGGAAGGGCGCGAACAGGTCTGGGCGCTGCGCTCGGGTGACGACGCGCAACCGGGCCTGCAGCGGGCGCTGGAAGAAGCGGCTGCCGCCTGCGGCCAGCAGTACGGCGTGACCGTGCATGTCGAGCAGCAGGGCAAGCCGGTGCCGCTGCCCGACAGTGTGCAGCACGAAGTGCATGCGATCGCGCTCGAGGCGCTGCACAACGCCTGCCGCCATTCCGGCGCGGTGACGGTGCATGTCGCGCTGCGCTACGCGCCGGATGGTGTGCAACTGCGCGTGCTCGATGCCGGATGCGGCATCGACGACCAGGTACTGACCAACGGTGCGCCGCACGGCCACTGGGGCCTGGCCGGCATGCGCGAGCGCGCGCACCTGGTCAAAGCCAGCTTGCGCATCAGCCGCCGCGCCGGTGGTGGCACCGAGGTGAGTCTTGACGTGCCGCTAGCCTCATAGCACAGCGGCGGCACCAGCCCCGGGCCATATCGGCCGCCTGCATCTGGAATGCGCGCTCGACATTAAAAATCAGGTAAGATCATTTTGATAATGTCATTTAGACATTCCCATTCGCCAGGAGACCCGCATGAATCGTACCGCCGTCGTTGTGCCGTTGATCGTTGTTGCGCTGCTGGGCGCGTGCAAGAAGCGCGAGCCCGAGCCGGCCCCGGCCGCCGAAACGCCGGTCGCTGCGGCGCCGGCCGCCGCCACGGCAACGCCACCGGCCGAGCAGACGGCGGAGCAGCAGGAACTGGCGCGCAAGCAGGCGCTGCTGGCCTTCGCCACGAAGGAAGACAAGTTCATCAACGATCCGCGCGCGCAGTGGGCGGCCGAGGCCAAGGCCAGTTCGGTGTTCGGCGACAAGGACAAGAGCGTGTCCGACTCCAACAAGCCGCAAAGCGCGGCGGGGCCGGCCGATGGCCGTAACTGGACCAACGATAATATCGACAAGGGTTTCGATTGGCTGGAAACCACGTATGCCAACCCTGTCAATGCCACCGAGGTCCGCGTGGTATTGACGGGCGGCCAGGGCGTGGAGGCGATCAACAAGGTGGAATTGCAGGATACCGACGCCAAGTGGCACACGGTGTGGGAAGGACTGAGCGACGTCAAGAAGGAAGAAAACGGCAACCGTACCTGGTTCGTGCGTACTTTCGAAAAGACCGCCTACAAGGCCAGGGTCGTCAAGGTAACGTTCGCCAATAACTTGCAGCGTGATTACAAAACTGTGGACGCCGTGCAACTGGTGGGCGACCAATAGCTGGTTGCCCGGTAGTCAATCGCTGCTAGTTAATCATTATATTGCGGGTCTTCGGGTGCGGGCAGCCGACGCCGGTCCGGTTCATTGAGCACGCGGGCGATCACCGCCAGCGGCACGCCGGCGTCTTCCATGAAGGCGGCCGCTGCGGCACGGCCCTCGCTTTTCAGCAGGTCGAGCCCCGCTTCGACCGCGATGGCCTTGCTGCGGTCTGGTCGTGAACCTGGTTCCGGGTTGTTCATGGTGCGTCCTGCTTCTGCTGGGGAATATGGGTTGACAATAGCATAAACCCCGCGTGGCGTCAGGCGTGGCAGGGCTGGCAGGCGGCGGCAATGGTGCTGACGATTTCATCGAGGCTGGCCGGCTTGGTCAGGTGGTCGTTGAAACCGGCCGCGCGGGTGCGCTGGCGGGTGCCCTTGTCGCCCCAGGCCGAGAACGCCACGATCGCCACGTCGCGGAAATCCGGCCGTGCGCGTAGCGCGGCAGCCACCTGGAAACCGTCCATGCCGGGCATGCCGAGGTCGAGCAGGATGACGTCCGGTGCAAATGCCTCGGCCGCCTGCAAACCCTGCTGACCACCGTAGGCGACTGCCGTCTGGTAACCATAGAGGTCGAGCAACTCCGAAGCGACATCGGCGGCTTGCACGTTGTCATCAACGATCAGGACGCGTTTACTAATAGAAGGGGACTGATCCATGGCTGGCAATCGAAACGTTGGCAACCATCAAGGTCGCGGTCTTTCGGCTGGGTCCAGGCCGGAGAAGGGCTGCGCGCGGGGAGGTGGCACGCAAAAGTGTGAAGTTTTTCCTACAGGCAAATTATAGATCGAAATGCATTTCTGTGCCGGTAAACGGTTGATAAAAACCGCGTCGTCGCCACATAAGTGGCCTGACCAGATCAACGAAAAGGAATGATGATGAGCGCAACTGACAAAGCTGTCCTGGCTGGTGGCTGTTTCTGGGGCATGCAGGACCTGATCCGCAAAATGCCCGGCGTGGTCGCCACGCGGGTGGGTTACAGCGGCGGCGACGTGCCCAATGCCACCTACCGCAACCACGGCACCCATGCCGAAGCGATCGAGATCGAATTCGACCCGGCAGTCATTTCCTACCGCAAACTGCTGGAATTCTTCTTCCAGATTCACGACCCCAGCACCGCCAACCGCCAAGGCAATGACCTCGGCACGAGTTATCGCTCTGCCATTTATTATGCTGATGAGCAACAGAAGGCAACCGCCCTGGACACGATCGCTGACGTTGATGCGTCGGGCCTGTGGCCCGGCAAAGTGGTGACCGAACTGGCGCCGGCAGGGCCGTTCTGGGAAGCCGAACCCGAGCACCAGGACTACCTCGAGCGCATTCCCAACGGCTACACCTGCCATTACGTGCGGCCGGATTGGCAATTGCCCAAGCGCTAAATCTTTATAAATCAGTCACTTGCCGTTCGGAAGGTATCCGGAAGGACGGCAGTGACGCTGGCGGTTACAGTTCGATCCTGTTTTTAGCATTCCCAAAGGAAAGAACATGAGTCAGCTTTTTACCGCCGTCTACGATATCAGCAGCCCCGTCGAAGGTCATCCCAATTTGCGCCTGAACCTGGTCGTCGACGGCCGCAACGACACCATCGTCGGTAATGCCCGGCTCGATGGTGAGCGCGAGATTACGGTACGCGGCCACCATGTCGAGATTGATGGCGAGCAACCAATGCAGGCAATATTGCTTGCAGGTACTCCACCGATCTTTGTTGGCGAAGAGCAACCAAGTGCGTTCCAGTTGCTGATGGTGTTGCCTACCGCCTGGAAGGCGGGGCAGGTCTGTTACAAGATGAGCTTTGGCATGCACCAGCCACGCGTGCTGGAAATTCGCGACGGCGTGGCCCACGCGGTGTTGCCCGAGTATATGCATTGACCCGGAAAATTCACGCGATAAAAATGGACAGGCGGGCCGTACGGCGCGTCGGACGTTGATAAAAGTTGCTATCATGCGCTTTTGCTCAACCATGTACGTTCACCATGCCTGAGGCCACCTCCGCCGACATCGCCACCTGCGAAAGCGAGCCGATCCGCATACCCGGCGCGATCCAGCCGCACGGTTTCCTGCTATCCCTCGACTTGTCGGACGTACCGGACGCAGCGGACGCTTCAGCCGCGCGCGTAGTGCAGGTCAGCGACAACCTGGCCCATTTCACCGGCATGGCGCCCGCCGCCGCGCTGGGCCAGCAGTTACGTGCCGTCATCGGCGGCGCTGCCGACCAGCTGGCGCCGCTGTTGCGCCTGGACCAGGTACATGACCGCGCCAGCTTCCTGGCCACCGTGGTGCTCACGGCCGATGACGCCCAGTTCGACGTGCTGGCCCACGTCCGCGACGGCTTGCTGGTGCTCGAGTTCGAACCGGCTGCCGGCAACCTCGAGGCCAGCCTGCACCGGTTGTACCCGGTGGTGGGCGACTTCCTCAACAAGATCAATGATGCCGATTCCATTGTCGACATGAGCCAGCTGGCGGTCAACGAGATCGCCGCGCTTACCGGTTTTGGCCGGGTGATGGTGTACAGCTTCGACAAGGACGGTCACGGCACCGTGTTGGCCGAGGCCCTGCAGGACGGCTACGAGGGCTATATGGGCCAGCGCTTTCCGGCCAGCGATATCCCGCGCCAGGCGCGCGAGCTGTACCTGCTCAACCGCATCCGCCTGATCCAGGACGCCAACTACACGCCGGCCGGGTTGCTGCCCGCCATGCATCCGCTCACCGGCCGCGCCACCGATTTATCGCTGGCATCGCTGCGCAGCGTCTCGCCCGTGCACCTGCAATACATGCGCAACATGGGCACACTGGCCTCGATGTCGATCTCGCTGGTGGTGGAAGGCAAGCTGTGGGGACTGCTGTCGTGCCACCATGCCACGCCGCGTCGCCTCAGCTACCACCAGCGCACCGTGTGCGAACAGCTGGGACAAATCCTGGCGCTGCGCATCCGCAACCGCGCCGACGCCGACGAGCTGCAATTCCGGCTCGAAGTGCGGCGCGTGATGGTGAACCTGCTGGGCGGCCTCACCCAGGGCGCCGACTTCATCGAAAACCTGCGCAGCGTCATGCCGGAGCTGCTGCGCTTTGCGCGCGCCGGCGGTGTGGCCATCGTCATCGACGACCGCCTGATCAGCTTTGGCGATACGCCGGACGACAGCCAGATCCGCCAACTGGCCGGGTGGCTCAGCCTGCACTCGCACGAAGACCTGTTCCACAGCGCCCACCTGGGGGCCATTTATCCGCCCGCAGCTGCCTATGCGCATTGTGCCAGCGGCCTGCTGGCCATGCCGATTTCGCGCATCCACCAGCACTATCTGCTGTGGTTCCGGCCCGAGCACGTGTACACCATCGACTGGGCCGGCCGCCCGCAGGACAAGCGCGGTCCCGGAGCGCTGTCGCCGCGCACCAGCTTCGAGAGCTGGCGCGAAGCCGTGCACGGCACCAGCGCCCCCTGGCACGATGCCGAACTGGAACTGGCGCTGGAATTCCGCACCACCTTGCTTGGCATCGCGCTCGAACGCGCCGAGCAGATGGCCGACCTGGCCGAGGAGCTGGGCCGCGCCAACAAGGAGCTCGAAGCGTTTTCGTATTCGGTGTCGCACGACCTGCGCGCGCCGCTGCGCCATATCGTCGGTTTTTCCGACCTGCTGATGGAAACCGCCGGGAACGACAACCCCGAGCGGCGCCTGCGCTTTCTTACCAACATCAAGACCTCGGCCCGGCTGGCCGGCAAGCTGGTCGATGACTTGCTCAGTTTCTCACAGATGGGCAGGGCGGCGCTGCGGCCCGTGCGCATCCGCATGGGCGAGATGGTCAATGGCTGTATCGAGCGCCTGGCCCCGGAATATGCGAGCCGGCGCGTGGAATGGCACGTCGATACCTTGCCGGATGTAATCGCCGATCCCGCATTCCTGCAGCTGGCGTTGTACAATCTGCTTTCGAATGCCGTGAAATTCACGGCGCAGAGCGATCCCGCCGTGATCCGTATTACCAGCGAGAAATTAAGCAACGAAGTCGTGTTCCATATTGCCGACAATGGCGTCGGTTTCAATATGGAGTACGTGCACAAGTTGTTTGGCGTATTCCAGCGCCTGCATCGCATGGAGGATTTCAACGGTACCGGCATCGGCCTGGCCAATGTGCGCCGCATTGTCGAGCGCCATGGCGGCCGGGTCTGGGCCCGTTCCGTCCCCGGCGAGGGCGCGACTTTTTCGTTCAGTATTCCCCATACACCCCCACCTGATAAAGAATGACCGAGGTACCCGCATGCTAAAACCCATCCTGCTCGTCGAAGACAATCCGCACGACCTGGAACTGACCCTGATCGCGCTCGAGCGCAGCCAGCTGGCCAACGAAGTGATCGTGGTACGCGATGGGGCCGACGCGCTCGATTATCTGCACGTACGCGGCGCCTTTGCCGACCGCGACCATGGCAATCCGGCAGTGGTGCTGCTGGACCTGAAACTGCCGAAAGTGGATGGCCTGGAAGTGCTGGCCGAGATCCGCGACAATCCAACGCTCAAGAGCCTGCCGGTGGTGATGCTGACGTCGTCGCGCGAAGAGCAGGATCTGATCCGCAGCTACGAGCTGGGCGTGAATGCCTATGTGGTCAAACCGGTCGATTTCCAGGAGTTCGTGCGTGCCATTTCGGACCTCGGCATTTTCTGGGCGGTGCTCAACGAACCGCCCCCAGGCTCGCAGCGCTACATCAAGCCGCAGTAATATCCGTGCCCGCGGCAGCGCGCTGGCGCAACAGCTGGCGGATGCGCGCGCTCAAGGTTTCCAGGGTATAAGGTTTGGCCAGCAGGTTGACGCCGTGCGGCAGCTTGCCGTCGTGCGCCAGCAAGCCCTCGGCATAGCCCGAGGTAAACAGTACCTGGGCTTGCGGCTGGTGGCGTTTGAGCAGCTCGGACAGTTCCAGGCTGGTTAGCCGCCCCGGCATGATCACATCGGTAAACAGCAGGTCGATGCGGGCGCCGCCTTCGAGCAAGCTGGCGGCATTGTCGGCATCCGGGCTGGCCAGTACCTGGTAGCCCAGGTCGGCCAGCATGGCCACGGTGGCGCTGCGCACCGCTTCCTCGTCTTCCACCACCAAGATCGTTTCGGCGCCGCCGGTGACGGTTTCGGCGCCGGCCGCGTGGTCGGTTGCCGCCATGGCTTCGTTGCGCGGCAGGTAGATTTGCACGCAGGTGCCTTCGCCCGGGCGGCTTTGCAGGGTAATCTCGCCACCCGATTGCTTGACGAAGCCATACGCCATCGACAGGCCCAGTCCGGTGCCCTGGCCGGTGGGCTTGGTGGTGAAGAACGGCTCGAAGGCGCGCTGCATCACCGCGTCGCTCATGCCCACGCCGGTATCGACGATTTCGATCAGCACGTAGTCGGCGTGCGGCACGTGCTCGCCGGCCGCGACATTGATCTTGTGCAGGCGCGCGGCGTCGGCGTCGAGGTTGCGGGCGCGGATGGTGAGCGTGCCTTCGCCGTGCATGGCGTCGCGGGCGTTGATGGCCAGGTTGAGGATCACGTTGTTGAGCTGGCCGACGTCCACCTCGATATTCCACAGTTGCGGCGCGATGTCGGTGACCACTTTGGCGCGCGGGCCCAGCACGTGACCCAGCATGTCGTCCATGTCGGTAAGCATGGGCGTGAGATCGACCACTGCGCTTTGCAATGGCTGGCGGCGGGCGAACGCCAGCAGGTGCGAAGCGAGGCGGGCGCCGCGTTCGACGCCGGCCAGGGCGTTTTCCACCCGCCCCAGGCCCTGCGGGCTGACCAGCCCTAGCATCTTGAGCAGGTGCAGGTTGCCGCTGATAATTTGCAGGACGTTGTTGAAGTCGTGCGCCACGCCGCCGGTGAGCTGTCCGATCGCTTCCATTTTTTGCGCCTGGTGCAGGGCGGCCTGGCTGGCGCGCAGTTCTTCCTCGCGCTGGCGCAGTTCGATGAACGCCGCATCGCGCTGGCGGCGCGCGTGATAGGCGGCGCAGTGGTAGCGGATGCGCGCCTCGAGCTCGCGCGCCTCCGGCCACTTGACCAGGTAATCGTTGGCGCCCAGTGCAAACGCGCGCGCCTTGGTCTCCGCATCGTCTTCGGACGACAGCAGGATGATTGGAACGTGGGCGGTATCGGCATGGGCGCGCAACATGCGGATGACGTCGAAACCGTCGGCGCCGGGCATGCGCAAGTCCACCAGGATCACGTTGGCTTCGGTTTCCCGGCACAGATCGACTGCGCGCTCGGCATGCTGGTCGTAGCGCAGGCGGATTCCGGGCTGGCGGCTGAGATGGTCTCCGATCAGGTCTTGTGCGATGAGTTCATCATCGATCAGCAGCACGGAACAGTTCTGGGAAAGGTTGTCGCTCATGGGGCAAAATAGGACGTTGTTATCAGATTCTACCTCAGCGTCTCAGCTGCCAAGGCGACAATTCCTACGGTGTGCGGGTTGTTGCACGCCTGTGTAAAATCATTGCATCTTACAAAAAGGAGTTGATTTTTTGGAAACCAGGGAACAAGACGTGCTGGCCGCACTGCGGTCCGCCACCGCCGCACGCCATGCCGAGCTCGACGCGCACACGCCGCTGGCCGCGCCCGAGGTCGATCTGGCTGCCTATGGCGCGCACCTGCGCCTGCTCGAGCGCTGGCTGGCGCCCGTGCCCGGGTGGCTGGCCGGCTTCAACGGTGGTCCGCAATTGCCCGATTACCTCGGTGCAATCCGCGCCGACCTGGCGCATAGCGCACTGGTGTCGGCAGCGGCCGGGGAGGAGTCGGTGACGCCGTCGCCGTCACAGTCACAGTCACAGTCACAGTCACAGTCACAGTCACAGTCACAGCCGCGGCTGCCGCAGCTGGCGCCGTCGCTATCGCAGCCGCCTGCGCCTTGGCCGGCGCAGGCCAGTGCCGCCTACCGCTGGGGCGTGTGCTACGTGGTGGAAGGATCCCAACTTGGCGGGGCAGTGCTCTATAAACGGCTGGCGTCCCGGCTGGCGCCGCATCCGCTCGATTACCTGCGCGGCAACGGCTCGCCCGGGCCGCGCTGGCAGCAGTTTTTGGCGGCGCTGCGCGCAAACGTGGTGGAACCCGCCCAGATCGAAGACGCCTGCGCCGGTGCGCGCGACGCCTTTGATCGGCTGATTGCGCTTAACCGTGCCACTAGTTAATAACTGCTGAGCGGCACCGGCTGGCCGCCCTTGAAGGTATAGATGGTGACAGGCGATTCTTTCATGTCGCCGCGCGCATCGAACGCGTAGCTGCCAGCCACGCCCTGGTAGGTGCCGGCGCTGATCGCCGCGCCCACTTTTTGCGGATCGACCGAGGCCGACTTCTGCATGCCCCGCGCGTACAGCATGGTGGCGTCGTAGTAGGCGGCCGCGTACACATCCGGGTCTTTCTTGAAACGTGCCTTGAAGCGCGCCTTGAAGGCCGGACCGGCGCTGGCCTTCTCGAGCACGGCGCCGCCTTGCGAGCACAGCACGTTTTCACCCACCGACTCGCCGCCCAGCTTGCCCATTTCGGCGGTGCAGATGGTGTCGCCGCCCAGCAGCTTGGCGTTGATGCCCAGCTGCTTCATCTGGCGCGCCATCGGTGCTGCCTGTGGCGCGTAGCCGCCGAAGAAGATCGCTTCGATCTTCTTGTTTTTCAGCTTGGTGAGGATGGCGTTGAAATCGAAGGCGCGGTCGGTAGTGAACTCGTGGCCGGCCACGGTCATGCCCGAGGCGCGCGCCTGCTTCTTGAATTCTTCGGCCACGCCCTGGCCGAAGGCGGTGCGGTCGTCGATCACGGCAACGTTTTTGAATTTGAGTACATTGGCCGCGTACAGCGCCATTTTCGAGCCCAGCTGGGTGTCGCTGGCGTTGACGCGGAACAGGCCCTTGTAACCCTGCTGAGTGATTTTCGGATTGGTGGCCACGGTGGCAACCAGTGCGCCGGCGTCGTTGTAGGCGCGCGAGGCGGGAATGGTCACGCCCGAGTTGTAGGGGCCGACGATGAAACGCACGCCGTTGTCGATCAGTTTTTGGGCCGCAGCCACGCCGGCCTTGGGATCGCCCTGGTCGTCCTCGGACAGCAGTTCGAACTTGAGTTTTTTGCCGGCTACGGTGATGGGCTTGGCATTGAGTTCCTCGACCGCCAGGCGGGCGCCGTTTTCATTATCCTTGCCCGAGAACGCCTGGGCGCCCGACAGCGGGCCGCTATGGCCGATCTTGACGACTGTATCCTGCGCTTGCACTGCAGTTGCTGCCAGTACCGCCAAGGCGGCTGCGGCGTACTTCACGTTGTCCTTCAAACCCATGCGAACTCCCGATGTCGATGATTGCAAACGTTATAAACGCTATAAAGCGAGCGCTGATTATCGCTAAATATTCGACATATTATCGTGCGAGTTGTGCCGTGTTCGCAGCCGTTTCAGGGCGGAAGCAGGGGCGGTCGGGCAACTGCCCCGAATTTAATTCGGGTTGCACCGTGGCGAGGCGGTGGTGCACCGAATGTGCACCACCGGCTTCGCGACTTGGCAATTGCTCAGCGCTTACGCGCCGATGCCACGCGTGCGGTCGGCCGCCGTCACCGCACCCACCCGGGCCACGGCAGGCGTGGCGGACTGGACGGCGCGGGGCGTGTTGTTGCCCAGCGTGGGGTCGTTGATGTTGTAGGCAGCAATCGCTGCTGCCAGCGCCGGGTTGCCTTGCAGCGGATTGGCCTGCATGGCAGCTGCTTGCGCCGCTGCGGCCTGGGCCGCGCGCGCTTGCTGGGCGGCATCGGCCGCAGCCGCATTGGCTGCCGCCGAGTTGGCGGCGGCCGTGTCGGCCGCGCTGCTTTGCTGCGCCGCTGCTGCCGCTGCGGCGGTGGCAGCCGGCGAGTTGCCGGCCTGGGCCAGCACGGCGCGGGCGGCATCGGCTGCTGCTGCGGCTTCGGCGCTTTGCGCAGACAGGGCATCGGCCGCGCTTTGCGCCGCCTGGGCCTGGGCCAGCGCACTGGACGCTGCCGATGTCGCCGCAGCCAGGCTGGAGGCGGCCACTTGCGCCGCCTGCGCCTGCTGTTCGGGGCTGCCGGCATTGGCCGGGTTGTTGGCGGCGGCGGTGGCGGCAGCGTTCTGCGCCGCTTGCGCCTGGGCCGCCGCTTGCGTGCTGGCAGCGGTGGCCGCGTTCAGGCTGGCAGCGGTCTGCTGGCGGGCAGCCTGGGCCTGGGCGCTGGTTTGAGCGGCCTCGGCAGCCGCCTGGGTGGCATCGGCCTCGTCGGCCTGCGCGGTGGTCTCGGTCGCCTGGTCTGTCTGCTGTGTCTGCTGCAGCTGGTTGGCCTGCTGGGCCTGGTTGGCTTGCTGTGCCTGTGTGGCGGCCGATGTTTGCGTCGCTTGCTCGGTGGCTTGCTGTGCAGCCTGTGTCGTGGCCAGCTGCGATTGCAGCAAATTGGCCGATTGCAAATCCTGTTGCACTTGCGCCGCGTTGACCGTCTGCGCGTTCTGGCGCGCCTGCGCAAGCTGCATATCGGCGACTTGCTGCTGGGCTTGCAGCGCCTGCTGCGCAAGTGCTTGTTGCGCTTGGCCGGCTTGTTGCGCCTGCAAGGTGGTGTCGATTTGCAGACCCTGCTGGGCGCGGGCCGCTTGCTGAGCCTGGATCGTCTGCTGCGCCTGGGCTGCTTGTTGCGCCTGCAAGGTGTTGTCCGCTTGAAGGTCTTGCTGCGCCCGGGCTGCTTGCTGAGCTTGGATCGTCTGCTGCGCCTGGGCTGCCTGTTGCGCCTGCAAGGTGTTGTCTGCTTGCAGGTCTTGTTGGGTCCGGGCTGCTTGTTGGGCCTGGGTTATCTGCTGCGCCTGGGCTACCTGTTGTGCCTGCAAGGTGTTGTCTGCTTGCAGGTCTTGCTGGGTCCGGGCGAGCTGTTGCGCTTGCGTTGCCTGTTGTGCCTGGTCTGCCTGCTGCGCTTGCAAGGTATTGTCGGCTTGCAGATCTTGCTGGGCCTGGGCCGCTTGCTGGGCTTGGGTTACTTGTTGCGCCTGGGCCGCCTGCTGCGCTTGCAAGGTGGCGTCGGTTTGCAGATTTTGCTGCGCGTTCAGGTTGGCGGCCTCAGTCAGTGCTGCCTGTTGCAGCTCGGCGTAATTGAGACCTTGCAGCGCCTGCTGTTGCGCCACGTTGGCAGCTTGGGTGGTTTGTTGCGCTTGCAGTGTCTGTTGCGCCTGTTGCGCCAGGTCGGCCTGCTGCGCTTGCAGCGCTTGACTGTTCTGGGCGTTCTGGGCGGCGATGGCGGCCGAGGTCGAGGTGAACAAGGGATTGACGATCGGCGATTCCGGCGCCGTGGCCGTCGGCGTGAGCGGCTGTTCGAGCGCTGCGCGCTGCGCGGCCAGGCGATCGGCGGCGGTTTCGTTCAAGGGGTTTTGCGACAGCAGGTCGAGCTGGGCGCGGGCGAAGTCGAGGCGGGCGTTTTGCGCCTGGTCGGCCGGCGACAGTGCGGCCGTGTCGCCGGGCAGCAACTGGTTGAACGAGGTGGTGGCCGTGGCGCTCAGTTGCTCCGCATACTCGGTGGCCAGGTTGCGGAAATTGGTCAGCGTGTCCTGCAAGGTGCTGGTGGTGTTCTGTTCGTTGGTAGTAAAAGCGGCGCGCAGGATTTCATTGTCGAGCGACAGGCCGCCGGTGGGATCGGACAGCAGCGCCGGCTGCAGCGTGACACCGAGCCGGGCCAGGCTCTCGGCCCCGGTCTGTTGGCCTTGCACCTGCTGGTTGAGATTGTTCACCAGGTTGTTGAGCAGGGTAGAGCCCAGCGGCTGCGACTGGTTGAAATCGACGCCCGGCAACAGGTTGAACGCATCGACCACCTGCTGGGTGGCGTCATTGAGCAGGCTGGCGCGCAACGCGCCGTCCTGGGTGGCGCGGCTGCCCCCAGCTTGCAGCTGGGCGATTTGCTGCTGCGAGCGCGATACCGCAAGCAGGAAGCCGGCCACCGGCGACAGGTCGATGGTGACCGAGGCCAGCGGCGCATCGGTGGCCGAGCCGACCGCCTGGGTGGACGAGTTGACCGAATTCACTGCCGAGGTTTGCAGCGTCGGGTTCACCGTCGGGAAATTGACCGGCGTGGTCAGCGTGGACGAGATCGGAAACATGGCGCGCTCCTGAGAGACAGTACGGGGAAAGTTTAGCATCCTCCAGTGCAGCCGGCTCGTCCGTGTGCCAGCTCACATATGGCTGCAGATTCGCTCATGGTTAGATTCCGCACGGTCGCATGTCACAAATGAGCATATTGTCGTTCTTGCAGCTTCGCAAACTAACGAAAGGAACGATCATGGATAACAATACGCAAAACAAGATTGAGAACAAGATCGACAGCGCCCGTGACGGTATCACCAAGATCAACCGTGACGTCCGTGCCGATGCCCATTCCACCATCGACCGCGTGGCCGACAAAGTGCCGCCAACCACCGACCGTCTGGCGCAAAGCGCGCACAACGGCGTTGACAAGGTTGCCGACACCGTCAACAGCGTCAACCAGAAATGGGATGGCACCGTCGAGCGTCTGTCCGCCGGCACCAAGCAACTGAGCGAAAACGCCAAGGTCTGGGCCGAATCGGGCCGTACCCAGGTACGTTCGCATCCAGCACTGTCAGTACTGATTGCCGCCGCTGCTGGCTACGGCATCTCCAAGCTGCTGAGCTCGCGCAAGTAAAACCAGGCTGCCCTGCCGGTCCTGCTGCCGGTATGTCCGGCAGCCCGCGCGGGCGCCGTACACCAAGGGATATCCAATGAGCAATGCTAAGAAAACACCGGCTTCCGTTATGGGAGCCGGTTCCGTTTTGAGTACCGTGTCAACACCATCATCCGCGCCGCCGCCAGGAAGTCTCGGTGGCGCGCCTCAAGAGGCAGCCTTGCTCGACAAGGTGGCCGGCGGCCAGGAAGCGGCTGCAGGCATGCCGTTCAATCCGAACAAGGCCGGTGAACATGGCGATGCCGCGCGCACGCCGCAAGCGGGCGCAACCTGCCCGATGAAACACCTGTTCGGTGGCGCCAGCACCACTACCGAGACCAATGCGTCGGCCAAGGTCGGCGACGGCATCCAGCCACAAGGCGTCAACCCGACCGTGGACCCGCTCGACCGCGTGCGCGTCGATGCGACCGGCCAGCGCCTGACCACCAACCAGGGCGTGCCGGTAGCCGACAACCAGAATTCGCTGAAGATCGGCCTGCGCGGCCCGACCGCGATGGAAGACTTCATCCTGCGCGAAAAAATCACGCATTTCGACCACGAGCGCATTCCCGAGCGCGTGGTGCACGCGCGCGGTTCGGCCGCCCATGGCTACTTCGAAAGCTATGACAATTATTCGGAACTCACGCGCGCTGCGCCGTTTGCCGACAAGGGAAAACGCACGCCGGTATTCGTGCGCTTCTCGACCGTGGCCGGCGAGCGCGGTTCGGCCGACACCGTGCGCGATGTGCGTGGCTTCGCTGTCAAGTTCTACACGGACGAAGGCAACTGGGACCTGGTTGGTAACAACATGCCCGTGTTCTTCATCCAGGACGCGATGAAGTTCCCGGACCTGATCCACGCCGTGAAACCGGAGCCGCACAACGGCATCCCGCAGGCCGCCAGCGCACACGATACCTTCTGGGACTTCGTCACCCTGATGCCCGAATCGACCCACATGCTGATGTGGCACCTGTCCGACCGCGCCATTCCGCGCAGCTACCGCACGATGCAGGGCTTTGGTGTGCATACCTTCCGCCTGGTGAATGCCGAAGGCACCTCGGTGTTCTGCAAATTCCACTGGAACCCGGTGGGCGGCACGCACTCGCTGGTATGGGACGAAGCTGCCAAGATCTGCGGCGCCGACGCCGACTTCCACCGCCGCGACCTGTGGGAAGCGATCGAAGCGGGCAACTACCCCGAGTGGGAACTCGGTGTGCAGGTCTTCAGCGAAGAACAGGCCGAACAATTCCCGTTCGACGTGCTCGACGCGACCAAGATCGTGCCGGAAGAACTGGTGCCGGTCCAGCCCATCGGCAAGATGGTCCTGAACCGCAACCCCGATAACTTCTTTGCCGAGACCGAGCAGGTGGCCTTCTGCACCGCGCACGTGGTGCCGGGCATCGATTTTACGAACGATCCGCTGCTGCAAGGCCGCATCCATTCGTACGTCGATACCCAGATCAGCCGCCTCGGTGGTCCGAACTTCCACGAGCTGCCGATCAATGCCCCGGTCGCGCCCGTGCACAACAACCAGCGCGACGGCATGCACCGCCAGGCCATCCACCGTGGCCGCGTGGCCTACGAACCGAACTCGCTGGCGGGCGGCTGCCCGTTCCAGGCCGGCATGGCCGGCTTTACCACGGCGTTTTCCAGCATCGACCAGAAGCTGCAAAAGCCCGAGGATAAAGTGCGCGGCAAGCCGGAGCTGTTTGCCGACCACTACTCGCAGGCGCGCCTGTTCTGGATCAGCCAGACGCCGTCCGAACAAACCCATATCATCAACGCCTACCGTTTCGAATTGAGCCGGGTGACGGTGCCCGCGATCCGCGTGCGCCTGCTGTCGATGCTGGCCAATGTCGATGCCGAACTGGCCCAGGGCGTGGCCACCGGCCTGGGCCTGGACGTGCCGGCGCCGATGCCGCTCGCGACCGACGCCACGCCACCGGAATATGCGCCGTCGCCGGCCCTGTCGCTGCTGGCGCGTCCCGGTTCGGTCGGTGTGAAAGGCCGCAAGGTCGCGATCATCGCCTCCCATGGCGTCGATGCCGCCGGGGTGCAGGCCGTGTACGCGGACCTGCTGAAGGCTGGCGCGGTGCCGCGCGTGGTCGGCCCTTACCTGGGCCAGCTGAAAGCGGCCGATGGCAGTGCGCTCGACGTGGAAATCTCGTTCGAGGCCGGTCCTGCCGTGCTGTACGACGCGGTCGTCATTGCCGATGGCGAGGGCAGCGCCAAGTCACTGCAGGCAGAAGCCATCGCGCTGGACTTCGTGCGCCAGCAGTACAACCACTGCAAGCCGATCCTGGCCATCGGCGCGGGCGCCGACGTGCTGAAAAAGCTCGGCGTGCAGGTCAAGCTGCCAAGCGGCCAGGGCGATCCGTCGCTGTGGATCGTCGATGCGGGCGGCGTGACGCCAGCGCTGGCCGAATTCAAGGCGGCACTGGGTGCGCACCGTAACTTCCAGCGTGAAGCCGAAGGTTCGATGGTGTAAGCGCGATTGAAGCATGAGGCGCCGCCGCAGCGATGCGGCGGCGCCTTTTTTGTGCCTTCTTTTCTGTAAGCGCCCTCACTTCCGGGCAGTCGTCAAATCGCGTGCGCAGGCGCATCATAGTAATATGCCAAATACTGGCTGTCGCAGTTCAGCTTACCCTGTCAAAAAATACTAAAAGAACTGGCCCCGATGGACGTTTACGCCCCTCAAGTCTGGCAACCGCATGAGCGTCCCACCTTGCCCGGGTCGCCGTCAAGCCCGCACCATTCCTTCCCGCGCCGCGTGGCGTTTTTCGTCATCGGTTTCATTGTCGCCATCACCGGCGGCCTCGGTAACGCACTGGTGATCGTCAACCTGCCGTACCTGCAAGGCTCGCTGGGCGTGTTCTCGGCTGAAATTCAATGGCTGCCGGCCGCCTACGTGATGGCCAACGTCTCCATGAACCTGCTGCTGGTGAAGTTCCGCCAGCAGTACGGGCTGCGGTTGTTTACCGAATTGTTCCTGGTGCTGTACGCGCTGGCCACCGTCGCCCACCTGTTCGTGCACGGGCTGGCGTCGGCAATTGCCGTGCGCGCGGCCCACGGCATGAGCGGCGCCGCGCTGACCACCTTGGGCCTGTACTACGTGTTGCAGGCGTTTCCCGCCCAGCATCGTGTGAAAGGCGTGGTATTGGGGATCGGCTTTTCGCAACTGGCCACGCCCATTGCGCGGCTGTTTTCCACCAACCTGATGGAAATCGCCGAGTGGCGCGGGTTGTATTTTTTCGAACTGGGACTGGCGCTGCTGTCGCTCGGCTGCGTGTTGTACCTGAAACTGCCGCCGGGCGACCGTATCAAGGCGTTCGAGAAAATGGATTTCGTCACGTTCGGCCTGTTCGCGCCCGGCGTGGCGCTGCTGTCCGCCGTGCTGGCGCTGGGGCGCACCGTGTGGTGGTTCGAGTCGCGCTGGCTGGGCTTGTGCCTGGTGGGCGCCATCGTGCTCATTTCCGCCGCGCTGCTGATCGAGCATAACCGCGCGCGCCCGCTGATCAACACGCGCTGGCTCACCACCGGCAACATGACGCGCCTGGCGCTGTCGGTGCTGCTGATCCGCATCGTGCAGTCGGAGGCCAATGGCACCGTGGGTTTCCTGCAGACGCTGGGCCTCAATAACGACCAGATGCAGATGCTGTGGATCGTGGTAATGGCTGGCGCCGTGCTGGGCATGCTGGTGAGCGCGTGGACCATCACGCCGGCGCGCATTCCCGCGCAGCTCATGTTCTCGCTGGTGGTGATGGCGATCGGCGCCTACATGGATTCGCGCGCCACCAACCTCACGCGCCCGGCCGACATGTACATCAGCCAGTTCCTGCTGGGCTTTGGCGGCGCGTTCTTCATCGGCCCCACGTTCGTCTCCGGCTTCGGCGCGGTGGTGGCCGCACCCAACAACCTGGTGAGCTTCTCGGTGATGTTCTCGATCACGCAGACACTGGGCAGCCTGCTGGGGAGCGCCATCGTCGGCACGTTCCAGGTGGTGCGCGAAAAATACCATTCCAGCCTGCTGACCGAACACCTGACGCTCCTGAACCCGCTGGTGGCCGCGCGCATCCAGAACGGCGGCGCGGCGCTCGGCGGCGTGGTGGGCGACCCGGCCGTGCGCAGTGCCCAGGGCGTGGCGTCGCTGGGGGCGGCGGCCACGCGCGAGGCCAATATCCTGGCCTACAACGACGTGTTCCTGATGGTGACGGTGATCGCGCTGCTCACGCTGGCGTGGATGCTGGGGCGCTACCTGTGGAGCATCTGCACGGTGTGCCCGCCAAGGCTGTTCCAGGGTGCCCAGACCGGCATAGCCGCCGTCTCCCTGACCAATTCCGAATCCCGATAATTTTTCGCAAACACCATGGCCGACAATACTCCCGACAATCCCACGCCTTCCGACAAACATGTGGCCGAAGTGGCGGCCGCTGCCGCCACGGCCGCCGTGGCCAGCACCAGGGAAGAGCCGCCGCCGCACCGGCGCGCGCAGATCATCTCCACCATCGCCTTTGCCCTGATCGCGCTGGTGGGCGTGCTGGTGGTGCTGTACGCGTGGCGCCTGCCGCCATTCACCACGCCCATCGTCTCCACCGAGAATGCGCTGGTGCGCGGCCAGGTAACGCTGATCGGCACCCAGATCGCCGGCTATGTCACCGAGGTCAATGTGCAGGATTTCCAGTTCGTCAAAAAGGACGAACTGCTGGCGAAGATCGACGACCGCATCTACCAGCAGCGCTACGACCAGGCGCAGGCGCAGCTGGCCGCGCAGAAGGCGGCGCTGGCCAACTGGGAGCAGTCGCACCGCACGGCTGAAGCGGGCGTGGTGCTCAACCAGGCGGTGCTGGCCAATGCCCAGGCCCAGGCCATGAAGTCGCAGGCGGATTTGAAACGGGTGGATTCGCTGGCAGAAGACGGCTCGCTGTCGCTGCGCGAACAGGATGCCTCGCGCGCAGTGCAGGCGCAAACCGCCGCCGCCGTGGCCCAGGCGCGCGCCAACCTCGACATCGCCAAGCAGCAGGTGCGCGCGGTCACCGTCAACAAGCAGTCGCTGGAAGCGGCCGTGGACAGCGCCGCCGCCGCGCTCAAGGCAGCGAAGGTGGACCTGGAGAACACCCGCATCGTCGCGCCCGAGGACGGCCAGCTGGGCCAGGTCACGGTGCGCAAGGGCGCGTATGTGAACACCGGCGCCCAGTTGATGGGACTGGTGCCGCGCCAGTTGTGGGTCATCGCCAACCTGAAGGAAACCCAGATGAACCACGTGCGCGTGGGCCAGAGCGTGACCTTCAAGGTCGATGCGCTCGACGGCGCGCAGCTGACCGGGCAGGTCGAACGCATTTCGCCGGCCACCGGTTCGGAATTCTCGGTGCTGCCGGCCGATAACGCCACCGGCAATTACGTCAAGATCGCCCAGCGCATCCCGGTGCGCATCCGCATCGACGCCGGCCAGGCGCGCGCGCAGCGGCTGGCGCCCGGCATGTCGGTGATCGTCAGCATCGACACGTCGGCGGTGCTCAACGATGCCGACGAGGGAGGGCAGCCATGATGGACAGCGTGATCAGGCTGACGGCGCTGGCGACGGCGCTGGCGCTGGCCGGCTGCGCGGCCACCGTGGCGCCGCCACCGGTGTCAACCCTGCAAACGCCGGCGGCGTGGCGCACGCCTGCAGCGGGTCCGGGCCAGAACGCCGGCCCGGTGGAGCAGCAGTGGTGGCAGACGTTCGGCGATCCGGTACTGAGCGCGCTGGTGACACAGGCGCTCGAGCACAATGGCGACGTGCGCGTGGCGCGCGCCCGCGTGGCGCAGTACCGCGCGCTGGTGGGCGTGGCGGCCGCCGGGCAAAAGCCGGTGGTGTCGGCCGACACGGCGCCCACGCGCGCGCGCCAGCTGTCGAGCGTGGGCGTGCCGTACGTGACCAATATCTACCAGGCCGAAGTCCAGGCCAGCTACGAGGTGGACCTGTGGGGCCGGCTGGCCGCCGCCACCGATGCCGCTACCGCGACGTACCAGGCAGAGCAGGCCAATGCCGACGCGGTGGCGTTGTCGATTGCCGCCACCGTGGCCACCGGTTACCTGAATTTGCGCGGGCTCGACGCCCAGCTGGCGCTGACGGAAGCGACCCTCAAGCTGCGCGAACAGTCGCGCGATCTGGCCAAGCGTCAGTTCGATGTCGGTTACAGTTCGCGCCTGGAGTGGCTGCAAGCGCAGGCCGAGTACCAGACCACGGCCGAGACGGTGCCGCAGTTGAAGCGCCAGATTTTTGAACAGGAAAACGCCTTGGCCATCCTTGCCGGCGGCAACCCCGGACCGATTGCGCGCGGCGTGGAATTGACGGCCTTGCAGTCGCCGCCGGTACCGGAAGGCTTGCCGTCCGAACTGCTGCGGCGCCGGCCCGATATTGCCCGCGCCGAGTACAACCTGGTGGCAATCAACGCCAACTTGCAGGCTACGCGCGACCAGCTGCTGCCATCGTTCAAGCTCACTGCCGTCGGCGGCATCCAGAGCCTGAAGATGCACGATTTCCTCAACGCCCCCACGCGGTTGTGGCATTTGACGGGTGCGCTGGCCGCGCCGATTTTCGATGGTGGCCGGGTGCAAAGCCAGACCGACTCGGTGGCTGCGCAGCGCGACCAGGTGATCGTCGCGTACGAAAGCACGGTGCGCAACGCCTTTGCCGAAACCGACAACGGCCTGGACGCCATCGCCCGGTTGAAAGAGCAGGCAGTGCAAAACGATGCGCGCCGCGCGACAGCGGCGGAAACCCTGCGCATCGCCCACAACCGCTACCGCAACGGCTACGCGTCGTACCTCGAAGAACTCGATGCCCAGCGCACCCTGTACAGCGCCGACGTGGGCAGCTTGCAACTGCGCACGCGGATGTTGACGGCGTCGGTGGATTTGTACCGGGCGATGGGCGGCGGCTGGACCGCCGGCCCTTCTCGGTGACTATTTAACCGGCACGCAAAGCTCGGCCTTGAAGATGCCGGTAGCCGGATCGGGAGTGCTGTCGGCGTTGGCGCTGTAGCGTTCGAAGCAGATGCCTTCGGCGACAATGCCGGCGCTGTGCAGTTCTTTCATCAATTCGTCCCAGGCGGCCGGCATTTGCTGGGCGGTGCCTTCGAACGCGGCGACTGCGTAGCGGCCGGCCGGGATCGACGATTCGATCGCGGGGGAGGCGATCGGGTAATCGGCGGCCACTTCGACGGCGGCGTCGTAGCGGGTTTCGCTTGGCGGCGTGGTGTTCGGGTTGTCCAGCGCCACGCCGTACGTGTGGCGGTCCAGCAGGTTATAGGCTTTTTGCCATGGCGTGAACACTTCGCGCCAGAATTCGCCGATGCCGGGGCCGAACGGGCCCTTGTAGCGCAGGCCCGCCAGGCGCACTGCGGGTAATTCCTTGATGTCGTATTCCATAATGTTCTCCTTAGGTGGTGGCCGGTTTTGGCTCCGGTCCCGGTTCCGGCTCGCGGCGTAATTTTCGCATCAAACGCTGCAACCAGTGCTCGAAATCGTCCACGTACGTGAACACCGCCGGCACCACCAGCAAACTCAACAAGGTCGAGGTGATCAGGCCACCGATGACCGTGATTGCCATCGGCGAGCGGAAGCTCGGATCGGCCCCCCAGCCCAGCGCCAGCGGCATCATGCCGGCGCCCATGGCGATTGTCGTCATCAGGATCGGGCGGCTGCGCTTGTGGCAGGCATCGACCAAAGCGTCGAAGCGGTTCATGCCGGCCTGGCGCGCCAGGATCGCGTAGTCCACCAGCAGGATCGAGTTCTTGGTGACGATCCCCATCAGCATGATCAGGCCGATCATCGACGGCATCGACAACGCCCGTCCCGTTATCAGCAGCGCCACAAAGGCGCCGCCGATCGACAGCGGCAGCGCGGCCAGGATGGTGAGCGGCTGCATGAAGTCCTTGAACAGCAAGACCAGCACGCAGTAGATGCACAGCACGCCGATCAGCATGGCGGTGCCGAAGCTGTTGAACAGCGCCGCCATCTCCTGGGCATCGCCCAGTTCCGCGATGTGGACCGACTTGGGCAGGTTCTGCATGGTGGGCAGGGCGCGCGCCTCGGTGTTCACTTCGCCCAGCGTGCGCTTGCCCAGCTCCACCTCGAACGTGACGTTGCGGCTGCGATTCAAGCGGTTGATCTGCGCCGGGCCGCTTTCCATGGTGATGGTGGCCACTGTCGCCAGCAGCACCGGGCCGTTCTTGCCCGGCACCGTCAGGCGACCGATGGCGTCCAGGTCAGCGCGCACCGCGTCGGGCAGCTTGACGCGGATCGGCACCTGGCGTTCGGGCAGGTTCATCTTGGTCAGGTCGGTGTCGTAGTCGCCGGCCGTGGCCACGCGCACGGTCTGGCCGATGGCGTTGGCGGTTACACCGAGATCGGCCGCCTTGGCGAAGTCCGGCGTGACGATGATCTCGGGGCGCACCAGCGACGCGGTGGAGCGCACATTGCCCACGCCTTGCAGCGTGCGCATTTCGCGCTCGACCTTTTGCGCGGTCTCGCGCAGCGCCACCGGATCGTCGCTGCGCAGCACCAGCTGCATCTTGACGCCGCTGTCGGGCGGACCCACCTTGAAGCGCGCACCGGGCACGTTGTTCAGCTGTTCGCGGATGTGTGCTTCCAGGTCAGCCATCGATTCCTTGCGGTCGGTGCGGTGCACGGTGGACAGGGTGAGCACCGCGCTGCGCGCCTCGGCGGCCGCGCCGGGGGCAAAGGCGTCGCCGCTCGAGCCGCCGCCGATGGAACTGAACACCGCCTTGATGCCGGGTACCTGCATCGCCGCCAGGCGCGCACGCTCGGCCACCACGCGGGTTTCGGCCAGCGTGGAGCCGGGCGGCAGTTCCAGGTTGATCTGGGTTTGCGAGCGGTCGGCCGCCGGCACGAAGCCGGTGGGCAGCAAGCCTACCAGCGCAATCGAGCCGGCGAAGAACACCAGCGAAGCGATCGCGGTCTTGCCGCGATTGCGCAGGCACCACTGCATGGTGCGCATGTACCGCGTCATGATCCAGCCGTCTTTTTCTTCCTTGTGCACGGCAGGTTTGAGCAGGTATGCGGCCATCATCGGCGTGAGCAATCGCGCCACCACCAGCGACGCCAGTACCGCGATCACGGCGGTCCAGCCGAACTGCTTGAAGAACAGGCCCGGTACGCCGCTCATGAACGCGGTGGGCAGGAACACGGCCACCAGCGCGAACGTGGTGGCGATCACCGCCATGCCGATTTCGTCGGCCGCTTCCAGCGCCGCTTCCATCGGCGTTTTGCCCATGCGCAGGTGGCGTTCGATGTTTTCGATTTCCACGATGGCGTCATCGACCAGCACACCGACGACCAGCGCCAGCGACAGCAGGGTGACGATGTTGAGCGTGTAGCCGAACAGCCAGATGCCGAGGAACGCCGGCATCACCGACAGCGGCAGCGCGGCGGCGGCCACCAGCGTGGCGCGCCAGTCGCGCAGGAACCACCATACGACCAATACCGCCAGCAGCGCGCCTTCGTACAGCAGGTGCATCGAGCCATCGAAATCTTCTTCGACCGGAATCGCGTTGTCGATCACCTGTTGCAGCACCACTTTCGGGTTGTCGAGATTAAGCTGTTCGATGGCGGCGCGCGCGCCCCGGGCCACGGCCACTTCGCTGGCGCCCTTGGTACGGAACACTTCAAAGCCCACCACTTCGCGTCCGTCCTGCATGGCGATTGCGCGCGGTTCCGACACGGTGTCGGTAATGGTGGCCACCTGGTCGAGACGCACGCGGCGCCCGTCGGTCAGCGGCAGTTCGATGGCGGCCAGTTCGGCCGCGCTCTTGACGGTGGCAATCGTGCGCACCGACTGCTCGGCGCCACTGACGTCGCCGCGTCCGCCCGGCGCTTCGCGCTGCACCAGCCGCAGCTGGCGCGAAACGTCAAGCGCCGAGACGCGCAACGCCGCCATGCGGGCATCGTCGAGCTCCACCCGGATCTCGCGATAGACGCCACCTACACGCTTGACCGCACCGAGTCCCGGCACCGCCAGCAGGCGCTTGGCCACGACGTTATCGACGAACCAGCTCAGCTCCTGCTGGTCCATCTTCTCGCCGGGAACGTTGGCCGCAGCGGCAGTAAAGGTCTGCACCACGCGGCCGGCGGTGGCTGCCTTGGTCACGGACGGATCGCGCAGCTCGGCCGGCATGTCGGCTTTGACGCGCGCCACCGCGTCGCGCACGTCGTTGACGGCGTCCGAGATCGGCTTTTCCAGGATGAATTCGACGGTGGTGGTCGAAACGCCGTCAAGCACCGTCGAATAGATATTCTTGACGCCCTGCAGCGTGGCCACCGAATCCTCGATCTTGCGCGTGACTTCGGTTTCCAGCTGCGCCGGCGCCGTGCCTTCGAGTGTGGCGGTGACGGTGACGATGGGCAGTTCGATGTCCGGGAAGTCCTGCACCGGGTTGGCCTTGTAGGCCATCAGGCCGGCCAGCGTGAGCAGCACGAACAGCATGATCGCCGGGATCGGGTTCTTGATCGATAACGCGGAAAAGTTCATGGCGTTCCTTACTTGGAGGCGGTAGCGGCTTGCTCGGCGACCACGTGTACCAGGTCGCCGTCATTGAGGAAGCCGGCGCCGCGCAGCACCACCGGCGTATCGGCCTTCAGGCCGCCCACCACTTCGATGCGGTCGCCCAGGCGCCGGCCCGGCTGCACCTTCACCTGCGCCACGTGGTTGTCGGGGGTGAGGCGGAACACGAAGCTGAAGCCGTCGCGCACCACGATGGCCTGCTGCGGCACGGTCAGGGCCTCGGACGAACCCAGTTCGAATTTGCCGCTGGCGAACATGCCGGCCTTGAACGGCGCGTCTTTCGAGCCGGCGTTCTGCGGCAGGTCCACGTACACCAGCGCCGAGCGGGTTTGCAGGTCCACGGTCGGCGCGATCATGCGCACCTTGCCGGTGGTCTCGCTGCCGTTGGCCGCTTTCACCAGTGCGGTCGAACCGGGCACGATGCTGCGCAGATCCTGTGCCACCACCTCGGCGCGCCACTCGAGGCGGCCCTGGCGGATCATGCGGAACAGCTCCGTTCCCGGCGCCGACACGGCGCCCACGGTGGCCGTGCGCGCCGAGATCACGCCGCTGTCGGGCGCGACCACCTTCGTGTATTTCAGGCGCAGCTGTTGCGTGGCCAGCGCCGCCTGGGCCGAGGCTATCCTGGCGTTGGCGGTTTGTTCGGCTGTGTTGTACTGGCTGATTTGTTGGGCGCTGAGCGCGCCGGAATCCTGGAGCGTGCGGGCGCGCGCGGCATTGGCAACGGCGTCGGCGGCATTGGCCTGCGCTTCGAGCAGGGCCGCTTTGGCCTGCGCCACGTCGGCGTTGACGGTGTCGGCCGAGAACACGGCCAGCACGTCGCCGGCCTTGACCACGTCGCCCACGTTGACACGCACTTCGGTCAGGCGCAAGCCGTTCGATTCGCTGCTCACGCTGGCCTCCTGCCAGGCGGCGACGTTGCCGTTGGCGGCCAGCGTGATGGGCAGGCGTGCGGACGACGGTTTGACCACGGTGACGGTCAACGCGGGCTTGGGTGCGGCAGCTTTTTTCTCGTCGGCCGCTTGCGTGGCGGGCGAATAGAACGCCATGCCGGCGCCGGCAACCACGAACACCGCCAGCAGGGCCAGCACGGTGGGCTTCAAATTCGCAGGCTTCAGAGTCGATTTCAGAGTATTCATAAGTCCGGTATCAGGTATCAGTTGGGTGCTGCGGGGGCGGCGGTGGCAGCAGAGTTACCAGCGGCAGCAGGAGCCGTCCAGCCGCCGCCGGCGGCGCGGTACAGCGCCACCCAGGCGGCGTTGCGCTCGCGCGCCAGCGTGACCTGGTTCTGTTCGGCGGCCAGGCGCGTGCGGCGCGCGTCTTCCAGTTCGAACAGGCTGGCCATGCCGTTCTTGTAGCGCTGCTCCACCGCGTTGAAGTTGGTGCGGTAGCCTTGCGTGGCGGCGCCGGCGTCCAGGGTGCGCTGCGCCGTGCTGTCGAGGTTGACCATTGCCTGTTCGACTTCGCTCACGGCCTGGCGCACGGTGGCGCGGTAGCTGACGACAGCGGCGTCGTAGCGGGCGCCGGCTGCATCCTCGTTGGCGCGGCGCCGGCCGGCGTCGAAAATCGGCACCGATACCGAGACCGGGCCGATAGTCCAGGTGTCGGTCTTGGTATTGACACCGCCACTATGGAAATTGGCGATGCCGACTGCGCCCGAGATGGTCAGGCGCGGATAGCGCTGGGCGCGGGCGCTGCCCACTTCCGCGCTGGCGGCCGCCACTTCGCTCTCGGCGGTGAAAACGTCGGGGCGCTGGGCCAATGTTTGCGCTGGCAGTTCGGTGACGCCGAAGGCTGGCGCCATCGCCGGCACGCTGGTGCCGCCGCTATCGCCGGCGTTGGGTCCAGCCGCAGCAACGACACCGGCGCCGGCAGCGACACCAGCACCAGCACCAGCACCAGCACCAGTACCAGTACCAGCACCAGCACCAGCACCAGCTCCACCAGCGTTCGCATCGACACTACCAGCCAGCCGCCGCCGCAACTCCGGCTCCTGCATCGCGGTCAGCGCTACCAGCGCCTTGACGTTGACGTCGCAGCTGGCGCGCTGGGCCAGGTAGCGGCTGTTGCCGTCGGCGGCGCTGGCGCGTGCCAGCGCCAGGTTGGCCGGCGATTCGAAGCCGGCGCCGGCGGACAGTTCCGTCAGGCGCGCGGTGTCGGCGCGCGAGGCGGCGTCCTGCCTGGCCACGTCCAGCAATTGCTGGCAGGCGCGCAGGGCGAAATACTGGTTGGCGGTTTCCGCCGCCACCGATACGCGGGCGTCGTGCCAGCCGGCCTGCGCGCTCTGGTAGCGCGCTTGCGCGGCGTCGCGCGCGGCGCGGTTGGCGCCGAACAGGTCGATCTCCCACGAAGCCTGCAACGCCGCCTGCGACGTGGTGCCCATGGGCGTGAGCGACTGCTGGTTGGCGCGGCTGATGCTGCCCGCTGCGTCCACGTTGGGCACCAGCGCGGCGCCGGCCGCCACCTGGTCGGCGCGCGACTGCGCAATGCGCGAGACGGCCGACGACACGGTGGGGCTGACCGCCTGCGCCGCTTCGATCAACTCGGCCAGCAGCGTGTCGGTCTGCTGGCGCCACCAGGTGGCGAGATTGGCGCGGCTGCCATTGTGGGGCAGGGGAGCCTGCCACTGCACGGGCGCTTGCGCATCCACTTGCGGCGCCGGCGCCTTGACGGCGCAAGCTCCTAACATCGCCGCCATGGCGCACGCCACGGCAACCCGTAAAGTCCTGTTCATGCTGTCCTTTGTTGAAGTTTGTTTTTTTCGACCTGCACCAGCGCCTCGGCGTAATCGACCAGTTGTTCGGCCCATACCGCGAACGCGGCAGGGGATTCGACCAGTTGCGGCGAGACGGCGGCAATCACATCGCGCGCGATCAGCAGCGTGACGCACATGCTCGGAATCGCATGGGCCAGGCGTTGCAGGTCGTCGGTGACTTCCTGCGTGCCCAGGTGGCGACACAGCACCCGCAGCAGCGCCGCATGTTCGGGCTTGATATTGTTTTCGATCTCGCGCTGCCACAGGCCGGTGGGTTCGAGCATCTCGCGGTAAAACAGGCGCAGCAGCAGGTCGGCGTCCTCGTGCTGCAACAGCGGCGCCAGCATCTGGTGGTAATAGCCCTGCAGCGATTCGCGCAGCGTGAAGTGCGGCTGCTCGAAGGCGGCGACATTGCCGCCGGGCGTGGTGCACATGAAGCCGAAGCAGGCCTGGTACAAGCCGGACTTGTCGCCAAAGTAGTAGCTGATGGCAGCGACGTTGGCGCCGGCCGCCTGGGCGATTTCACGGGTGGAGGTCTTGGAAAAGCCCTGCTGGCCGAACAGGCGCATGGCCGCGTGCAGCAGCCGCTCGCGCGACTGTTCGCCGTCCGAGCGCGGCTTGCGGGCGTCGTCGGCGGAAGAAGAGGTGGGTTTGGGATTCATGCTGCGATTACAGCACACAATTCAAACGATTGATATAACTAAATCGATTGTTTAGTTTATTGCTGAGGTTTGTGCTGCACGGCACAATCAAATCCGTGATTATTTGCAGCCGGGCGTACGGGCGAAATACGGGCAAAAAAAATGCCCGCGACCTGTAAAGGTGGCGGGCTTAATTCCAATGTTCAGCGAACGGTTGGAGGAGACAGTTCCAATATATCCCCTTTTATGTTGCGCTGCAATACCGTAGAACTACCATGTACGAAATATATTTTATCCGCGGCGCGGCAGCGCCAGGGTAAAGGTGCTGCCCTGGCCGAAGTCGCTCTTGAAGAACAGCGAACCGCCGATCAGGTTGGCGAGGTTCTGGCATAAATACAGGCCCAGGCCCGCGCCTTCGGCGTGGCGGGTGGACGTGGAATCGAGCTGCGAGAAGGCCTGGAACAGCTTGTTCTGGTCTTCTTCGCGAATGCCGGCGCCGCTGTCGGCCACCGAGAATTCGATCATCTGCTGGCCTTCGCCCGCGCGTTGCGCCAGCGAGACACGCACCGATCCGGTCTCGGTGAACTTGATGGCGTTATTGCCAAGGTTGAGCAGGATTTGCGTGAGTGCGCGCTGGTCGGTCTCGAGCACGATCGGTTCGTCGGCCAGGTCGATTTCGAGCGTGAGATTCTTTTGCAGCGCCAGTGGACGCAGGGTGTCCACCACGTCGCGCACCAGGTTCTGGCACTGCACCTTCTGCACTTCAAGCGTGACCTTGCCCGCTTCGATCTTGGCCACATCGAGGATGTCGTTGATGAGCGAGAGCAGGTGGCGCGCGCTGGTGCGGATGGTGTTGAGCTGCTTGTCCTGTTCCCCGGTCAGCGGGCCGGGAAGCTTCATCAGCAGCGCGCCGGTAAAGCCGATGATGGCGTTGAGCGGCGTGCGCAGCTCGTGCGACATATTGGCGATGAAGGCGGACTTCATGCGGCTCGCTTCGGCCAGCTCGAGGTTTTTCAGCGCGATTTCGCGGTTGATGGTTTCGAGCTCGCCGGCATGGTTGGCCAGGCGCATATTGAGCTCGATGACCTGCCGCTCGCGCGCTTGCAGTTCGCCATTGACCTGCACCGCCTGCTCGTAGGTGGAGATCAGCAGATCGAGGATTTGCTGGCGCTCGGCGTTGATGAAGTGCTTTTGCTCGCCCAGGTACAGGGCGATGCCGATTTCCATGTTCTGGTTGCGGCGCAGCTTCTGGTTCATCAGCATGTGGCCGATGCGGTTGAGCAGGTAGTCTTCCGCGTACGGCTTGCGGATGAAGTTGTCGGCGCCGCATTCGATGCCGCGGATGATGTCCTTGGGGTCCATCAGCGATGTGACCAGGATGACCGGGATGTCGCGGAGTTCGGGGTCGGACTTGATGGCGCGGCACAGCGTGTAGCCGTCCATTTCGGGCATGACAATGTCGGACAAAACCAGGTGCGGCTTGCTTTGGCGGATGGCTTCGAGCGCCAGGCGGCCGTTGCCGGCCACGCGGGCGCGATAGCGCATCGACTGGATCAGCCGGCGCAGACGCTCGGCCTGGGTAGGACTATCTTCGACGATCAGTATTTCGATTTCATCGGGCTGTATCTCATAGCTGGCGTCCACTGACCACCCTCCTGAATGCTTGAATTTTCTATTGTGACTATAGCGGATTTAGTCCGCTACAGGGGTTTTTCCTCGCCCTGGAACGCGCCGGCGCGCCAGGTAAGGACCAGTGTGTCGCGGTGTCCGTAGACGTGCAGCGGCTGGATCGGCGTCGATTCGTGGATCACGGTGGCGTCGTCGAGCAGCAGCAAAGTCCAGGGTTCGGTCATGGTAAAGCGTTTGCCGTTGGGGCCGTCGGCCTCGAATACGCGGGTTTCGCCGCCCTTGACCTGGTCGCGTGCGACCAGGATCACGGCAACGAAATCGACGCCGTCGCGGTGCGCGCCTTCCGGCGTGGGGCGGCCGATACCGTCGGCGGTGTCGATGCGGAACTGGTGCGCTTCCACGTACCAGGGATCATCGGTATTGCGCGCCGTGCTGCACACCTGGCCGATGGCGGCGATCAGCGCCGGCCACGCCGGCTGCGCCACGGTGGCCGGCATCACCGGCTCGAACAGGCGGTGCATGCCGCCGTGCAGGGCGTTGTATTCGAGCGGCTGCCAGTGCGCGCGGTGCGTGGTTTGCGTGAGGCGATCGCCTTCCTGCACGAAGCAGGAGTGGCGGCGGCGCCGGTAGCGGCCGCCGTCCTTGAGGTACTGGTCGGGTTCGAGTGCGTTCCAGCTCGGGGCCAGGGCGTCGAGCGCGTCGCGCGATACGCCGGCCAGCGCGGCCACGTCCTGCGGCGACAGCAGCGCGTAGCCCTGGGTGCGCAGCGCTTCGGCCGCCTGCGCGCGCGGCGTGTAGATCGGGTTGAATGGCTTCATGGCGATATCGGTATGACGGTATATTTAGCCGGCGGCCATCAGGCTGGCGCGCAGGGTGTCGAGTTGCTGTTTCATGTCCACCACCTGCTCGACCGAGCAGCGCGTGGCTTGCAGGATGGACGGCGGCAGTTTGGCCGCCTGCGCGCGCAGGGCGTCGCCGCTTGCAGTGAGCTTGATGATCACTTGCCGTTCGTCGACGGCAGCGCGGGTGCGGGTGAGCAGTTCGGCCGCTTCCATGCGCTTGAGCAGCGGCGTCAGCGTGGCCGAATCGAGGAACAGCCGTTCGCCCACTTCGGACACAGTCTGCTCGTCCTTTTCCCACAGCACCAGCATCACCAGGTACTGCGAGTAGGTCAGGCCCAGGCCGCGCAGCAGCTTGCGGTAGATCTTGCTCATCGCCAGCGACGTCGAATACAGCGCGAAGCACAGTTGCTGGTCCAGTTGCGGCGCCTGGCCGGCGCCTGCAGCGTCTTCGGCAGGAGCGGGGACGGAGGAAGTTTTGGTATTCATGATCCCATTATGGGTAGTGCGCTATACAATTGCAAGCGATGGCCTGTAAATTGTCGTCACTGACAGGGTATGATGTGGTCATATGTTGCTAATAGCTAATTTTCAGGGAGTGCGGTAGATGAATGCCAAAAGAGCCATCGTGCTGATCGTTGACGAGGCTTCGGACAATCTGATCCAGATGAACAGCCTGCTGCAGGACCGTTACGAGGTCCGCCTGGCCAACAGCGGCCGCGCCGCGCTGATGGTGATGGAGCACGTGCCCCGGCCCGACCTGGTGGTGCTCGACGCCGCGCTGCCCGACATCGACGGCTACACCGTGTGCCAGCAGCTCAAATCGAGCCCCGACACGGCCGACATCCCGCTGATCTTCCTGCAGTCGGAACCCGACGAGGCGCGCGCCATTTGCGAGGGCGCGGTGGACATCATTCCCAAGCCGTTCGTCGGCGAGGTGCTGCGCGCGCGGGTGGACACTCACTTGCAGCTGCGCCATGCGCGCGAACTGCTCAAGCAGCAGCGCAACCTGCTCGAACACGTGGTGGAAGAAGTGACGGCGGAATTGAGCCAGATGCTCGACGCCATGATCTGGGCGCTGGCCTCGCTGGCCGAGACGCGCGAATACGAAACCGCCAACCACCTGCGCCGCGTGCAGCATTACGTCGTCGCCCTGGCGCGCCGCCTGCAGGGCAGCCCGCGCTTTGCCGAGGAACTGAGCGACGCCAACATCAAGTCGCTGTACAAGGCCGCGCCGCTGCACGACATCGGCAAGGTGTCGATCCCCGACGCCATCCTGCTCAAACCCGGCGCGCTCACGCCGGCCGAGTTCTCGGTCATGAAAATGCACACCGTGTACGGCCGCGACGCCATCGTCAACGTCGAAAACCACCTGGGCTACACCAACACCTTCCTGCGCTACGCGCGCGAGATCACCTATTCGCACCAGGAAAAATACGACGGCACCGGCTACCCGGAAGGGCTGAAGGGCGATGCGATTCCATTGGCCGCGCGGCTGATGGCGGTGGCTGACGTGTACGACGCGCTCATTTCCAAGCGCGTGTACAAGCCCGCGTTTACCCACGAAACCGCGATGGAAATGGTGCGCCAGGCCAGCGGCGAACATTTCGATCCCGACGTGGTCGATGCCATGCTGGCAGCCGAGGAAGAGTTCCGCGACATCGCCGAGCGTTACGCCGACAATGTGCAGGACCTCGAGCATGGCATCGGTCCGCTGTTGTCGCAGCACCTGTAGGCGATGGATCCCATGCGCGCCCGCGGTCTGGTCGTCCTTGCCATCGGGCTGGGCCTGACCGGCGCGCTCTGCTGGCTGGTACACGCCGACCAGCGCGCGCAGATGGAGACGCGCTTCCAGCGCGACACCGAGAAGGTCGCGCGCGATACCGAGGCGCGGCTGCAAACCTGTTTCGATGTCCTGCTCAGCCTGAAGGGCATGTACGCGCTCGACGACCGCATCGACCGCGCGCGCTTCCACCGCTTCAGTGCGGAGCTCAAGCTCGAGCGCCGCTACCCCGGATTCCAGGCGGTGCAGTTCGTGCGCGCCGTGCCCGCAGAACAGCGCGACGCCTTCGTGGCTGCCGTGCGCGCCGACAATAGCGTGGACGCGGGCGGCTATCCGAACTTCCGCGTGCACCCGGTCACCCATGCACCGGTCCACTACGTGATCGAGTACACGGCGCCGGTCAAAGGCAACGAGAGCGCGGTAGGCCTGGACCTGGCCGCGCTGCCGCCGCACCTGCGCGCGGTGACGCTGGCGCGTGACAGCGGCGGCATCGTCGCCACCGAGCCGATCACGCTGGTGCAGGATGTGACCGGCGAACCGGGCTTCGTGGCGCGCGCGCCGGTGTACCGCAACGATGCCGTGGTCGATACCGAGGCCCGGCGCGGCGCGGCGTTGGTCGGTTTCGTCGCCATCGTGTTCCGGGTCAATGCGCTGATGCGCGAGGTGATCGATGGCGCGCTGCTCGAACACCTGCACGTGCGCATCGAGGACGGCGGCTACGTCAACGGCGCCATGGCGCCGCGCGCCGCTGGCGACAACCTGGGCAACCTGCTGTACGACAGCGCGGGCAAGGCCGCGCCACAGGGGACCGACAACGGGGGACTGGTGGCGGAAAAAGTGCTGGAGGTGGGTCAGCGGCGCTGGCTGCTGCGCTTCGAGGGCAAGCCTGGCGTGCGCTACGGCGGCGCGTCGGCGGCGGTGCTGGCTGTGGCGCTGGCCGGCGCGATCATCAGCGCGCTCGCTGCCGCCATTGCGATGCTGCGACCCGCCCGGGCGGGCAGGGTGCAGCAGTAGAGATTCAGCAGTAGAGATTCAGCAGTAGCGCTGGCGCAGCACGCCCAGCATCGCCACGTTCAACTCCCACGCATTCGATACCGCCGCTCCCGTGTACGGCAAGGTCTGGGTGTACGGCACCGGGCCGAATTCCGGCGTGATGGTCAACCGCTCGGCGCCCGCTGCGCGGCGCAAGCGCACCACTTCGTCCCACCACGACAGGTGGGCGGCCAGTGCGGCCTGCGACTCGGGCGCGCGGAAGTCCGCCACCTGCGGCCCCTGTTCGTGGCCCACCCGTGCGTGGATGTGGCGCACGCGCGGCAGCGTTGCGGCAAGCGTCTGCGGCTGGTCGCCCAGCAGCGACTCGCACGCGCAGCACCAGTGCGACAGGTCGGCCGTCAGGTGCAGGTCGGGCAGCTGGCGCAGGTAGGGCAGGGCCAGCGCCGGGTGTGCGCTCCAGCGGCTGCGGTGGGTCTCGTGGTAGATCGGTACGCCGTGCTCGCGCGAGATCGCCGCTGCCATCTCGAGCAGCTCGCAGTTCTGCTCGAAGCTGAAGTAATCCTTGCCGGTCTGCGAATTGACGTGCAGCGGGCGCGCCGCGCAGGCATTGTGCAGCAGTTCGGCCAGCGCCGCGCGGTGGGCCGCGAACTCCGGCACCAGCGCGGTTTCCCACTGGCCCACGATCAGCGCCAGGCCGGCAGCGGCAATGCGGTCGGTCCAGTCGTCGCGCGCGGCTGCGTCCAGAGGCAAGGAGAGCTCGATGCCGTCGAAGCCCGCCGCTTTTACGCGCTCGATGAAGACGTCGGACGGCAGCTCGTTGTTGCCCCAGTGGGCGGCAAAGATTTCAACTTTCATCAGATGAAGCCCCGCACCGGCAGGCGCTCGTCGCGCTGGATCCAGTTCTGCGGCGAATAGGCCGTGGCGCCGTCGGTCACGTGCAGCGTGTAGGCGTGGCGCGAGACGGCCGAGCGGTTCGGCGCACTGTAGTGCGGCAGCAGACCGTGGAATACCACCAGGCTGCCGGCCTTGCACGGCAGCGGCACGGCGGTGCTGTTGTCGGGCCACGGCATGTCGCTGAGTTTTTCCATCCGTACCTGGTCGCCGTTGCGCAGGAAGCGTTCGCGCATCGGGCCCCGGTGGCCCCCCGGTTCGGCCCACATGCAGCCGTTGTCGAGCGTCGCGTCTTCCAGCGCGAACCAGAACGTGGTCACGCTCACCGGGTCGGTATCGAAATAGGTGGCGTCCTGGTGCCAGCGCACTTCGCCGCCAATGCCGGGCTGCTTGAAGATGTACATCGATTGCCATACCCTGGGGTCTGCCAGGCCGATATCGCGGGCGACCGCGTTCAGGCGCTCGTCGGCGGTAAACGCGCGGAAAGTGGGATCGAGGTCGTGCATGGCGTGGCCGATCTTGTTGATCGACAGCGACTTGTCCTGTTTCAGCTGGCCGTCGGCGCCGAACGCTTCTTCCTCGAAGAAGCAGCGTACCGTGTTGTCCGAGCCGAGGAAGTAGTCGTCGGTGGTCTTTTCCTGCTCGATGGTGCTGAAGATGCCCGACTGCGCGCCCGGATCGAACTGGTTGACAATCTGCGCTGCGCGTTCGCGCAGCACGGCGATGTCGGCGGCGCTCTTGAAATTCGGCACGACCAGGTAACCATCGCGTTGGTATTGCAGTTTTTGCGCGTCTGTCAACATGTTGCAGCTCCAGGCTCAATTAAGAAGATCAGCGATTGTAAGCGCGGCCGCTTGCCCCAACAACGATCAAAGCATTGACACATTGTCGCCAAACTGGAGACAATCGAGCATGGATCAATTACGCGCAATGGAGATTTTTGTCGAGGTGGCGCGCCAGCGCAGTTTCAGCGAGGCGGGCCGCCGGCTGGGGCTCACGCGCGCCATGGTCAGCAAGCACGTGCTGCAACTGGAAGAGCGCCTGCAGGCGCGCCTGCTGCACCGGTCCACCCGCGAAGTGAGCCTGACCGACGCCGGCCAGGCCTACCTGGCGCCGTGCGCCGCCGCCGTGGCGCAGGCGCACGAGGCGGCGCGCGCAGTGGCCAGCGCTGGCGATGAACTGGCCGGGCCGCTGCGCATCCAGGCGCCGTCCAGTTTCGGCAGCGAGTGGCTGGCCGGCTCGGTGGCGCGGTTCAACCTGCTCCATCCGCAACTGGCGCCGTCGCTGCACGTCGATGACGCGCTGCTCGACCCGATCGAGCACGGGTTCGATCTGACCATACGGGTGGGCGGCATTCCGGACGTGCACGCGCTGGCGATGCGGCCACTGGCGCCATGCCGCGCGGTGCTGTGCGCCAGCCCGGACTACCTGGAGCGCCACGGCACGCCGCGCACGCCGCACGACCTGCACGCGCACCGCTGCCTGCACTTTTCCCACCTGACGGCCGGCACGGCCTGGCATTTTGCCCAAGGCGAGAGAAGGGAGACGGTCCGGGTGCAGGCGGCGTTCACCGCCAACAACGGCCTGGTGCTGCACCAGGCGGCGCAGCAGGGGCTGGGCATCGTGTACCACACCACGTTCCTGGCCTGGCGCGCGCTGCAGGAGGGCACGCTGGTGCCGGTGCTGACCGACTGGGAGCTGCCGCTCAACCACCTGTCCGCGCTGTACCCGGCCAGCCGCCAGCCGTCGCCCAAGGTGCGGGCGCTGATCGATCACCTGGTGGCCGAGTACCAGCCGGAGCCGCCGTGGGACCGGGCGCTGCACGGCCGGTGAACATCATCAGGGCTGCCAGGCGCCGTCCGCATACACCTGCTGGCCGTCGAGATACACGCCCTCGGTCACCGCGAACACATCGACGTGGTACCGCGCATCCTTGCGCTTGAACTGCGGTTTTGTATAGACGCCGTGCTTGGCGCCCAGCGACAGGTGGATGCCGCACATGCGCTCGTAGGTGCCGATGTCGTCCACCATGCGGGTGCGCGAGAAGGCGCGGTTCATGCCGAAGCCCAGTTCGCGCAGCCATACTTCGCCCTCGTGGGCGCGGATGATGGCCAGCATGTTGTCGAATTCCGGCGTACTGTTCTCCGTGCCCGTCACGCGGCCCTTTTCGATGATGACCGTGACCGGCACCGCCGGCTGGTTGACGTGGAACGAGGTGTCGCCGAACACGAAGATGCGCGCGCGGCCGTTGACGGCTTCGAGGTCGCGCGCCTCGGTAAATACTTCGCCGAGCGGGAACTGGCCGCCGATGTTGTTCATGCCGGTGTAGTCGCCGATATTGAGCTTGGCCGCTTCGAATGGTGAGCCGAACACCAGTTGCGCGCCGTCGCCGCTGTCGACCATGCCGTGGCTGGCGGCGTCGATGCGCGCCTTGAGGGCGTGGCCCACGCCGCGATAGTAGGCGGGGTCGTAGGCCAGTGACTCGATGTAGTGCAGTCCCTGCGCACCGGGCATGCGCGCCAGGTGCACATGCTCGATCACCTTCAGGCCGCGCTTGAACAGCTCGATGCGGATGCGGAAGGCTTCGAGCCGGAAGCTGGTCGATTGGACCAGCACCACCAGGTCGCCGGCGTCCAGCAGCGCAAACGCGGCCAGCACGTCCTCGGGCGCGACGGCGTCGAAGTCGATGAAGCGCGCATCGGGAACCACGCGCCGGTAAGCTTCGGTCAGCGCCAGATTGAGGTCGGTGCGGGTGTCGTGCACGATCAGCGCGGCGTGCGGCGGGGCGTGGCCGATGGCGATGGCCAGGGTGTCGCGCAGATGGCGCTCGGCGGCATCGACGGCGGCGGCGGGAATGGTTCCGCAGTTGGCAAATAAGCTGGCGCCAGGGAGGGCGGCGGGGACAGGTGAAGACATCGTGAAGGGGCTGGAATGATCGCTGGAGCGGGCATTATAGGCCACCGCAGCCGCCCGGATTCGCATGCGCACCACGCCGCAGGCGGTTCTGCGGCCTTTCCCCTGCCTTTCTCCTTGTCTTGCGCCGTGACCGCGATATAAAATCCAGAATATAGCCTAACAGCAACTCCTTGGCGATCAGAACAGGATGTGTATGACCGTATTAATGGGACAGGATTTGCCGTTGGAACGACCCGATAGCGCCACCGCGCGGGCCGCCTTGTTCGTGCCCACCGCGAACATCAAGGACGATGTGCTCGACACCGTGCGCCGGGGCGCGGCGATTGTCGGTTTCGGCAACCATGACCGCACGTTGACGATCTACTACGAAAGCAACCGCTTCAACGAACCGAACCTGGTCAAGTGGGAGCAAAAGGCGCGCAAGGCGTTCGACCGCCTGGCCGACAACCTGCCCACGGTCTCCAAGATGATCAGCAAGCCGGAGAACTTCGAGCAGGTCGGCTACATCAACAGCAAGGGCATCCTGATCCGCCGCATGGAAAAACTGCGGCACTGGCTCGAAACGTCGGACGCGCTGGCGACCGCGCCCGAGTCCGAAAACATCGTCTTTGCACCACCGCCGCCACCCAAAAAAATCAATACCTGAACCTGGTTGTAGCGTGCGCTGCATCGGCACAACTCCTTGTATGCTAATGACAACAATCATTCTTCAAGGAGATGCACATGAATATCACGACATTGGGTAAAACCGCCGGTGCGGTGCTGGTCATGGCCGCGCTGCTGGGCGGCTGCCAGAAGAAGGACGATACCGTCGGCGCCGGTCCGGCAGAAACGGCCGGCCGCAAGATCGACCAGGCCAGCGAGCGTGCCAGCGCCGAACTGAACCAGGCGTCGCGCGAAGCCGACCAGAAAATGACCGAAGCCGGCCACAAGATGGATCAGGCTGCCAAGGAAACCAGCGAAAAGCTCGACCGCGCAGCGGACACCGCCGGCGCCAAGCTCAATCAGGCAACCGATGCAGCAGGCCGCAAGCTGGAACAGGCGGGCGAAAACATGCAGCAGAAGGCTGCCGAGCGCGAAGCGACCAAGTAATTACCGCAACAATCAAAAGCCGGCGCGCCTGAACCGCACCACGTTGTCCTGCGACGGCGGCGGTGCTTCCGGCGCGCCGCCCAGCACCACGCTCAGGTCCACGTAGCCGTCGCGCCACGCGCGTTCCAGGTCCTGTTCGATCGCCTCCATCGACGTCCGCTCGAAATGGGCAAACCCGCGCACACCGTAGGCGCGGTTGCGGCCGTGGGCCTTGGCCAGGTACAGCGCCATGTCCACCAGGTTTACCGCCCGTTCCCATGCCAGCGGTGTAGCGCCCGGCGCCAGCGGATACGGCGCAAATCCCACCGACACATTGACCGCGATCTCGTGCTCCTGGTACGTCACGCGCTGGGCCGAAATGCCTTGCAGGATGCGGCGCGCGATCTCGTCGAGGCCGTCGCGCGGCACGGCTGGCATGAAGGCCAGGAATTCCTCGCCCCCCCAGCGCACGATCATGTCGGTCTCGCGCAGCGCCACCCGCAGGTTTTCGGCGATTTTCTTGAGCACCGCATCGCCGGCGGCGTGGCCGTAGCTGTCGTTGATATGCTTGAAGTGGTCGACGTCGAGCAGGAACAGCGCGCCCACCAGGTCGTCGCTGCGGTGCACGCGCTGCTCGGTTTGCGGCCAGCCCGCATGCGCCGGTGCCGGCATGGGCGCCAGCGTGCGCATATAGTCCTGGAAGTGGCGACGGTTGTAGAGCGACGTCAGCGGATCGAGCGTGGACTGGGCCTTGAGCTCGAGATTCTTTTCCTCGAGCCGGGCATTGGTCTGGCGCACCTTGCGGTACAACAGGCCCACCACCGCCGCCGCCAGCGCGAACACCAGCGCCAGCAGCCACCAGATGCGCTGCTGCAGCTGGCGGTTGTCCAGTTCCGCCGTTTGCAGCTGGTTTTCGCGGCTGAGCAGCTCGATCTGGCGTTCCTTCTTGTCGGTCTCGTATTTTTCCTGCAGCTCCAGCATCGACTTCTGGCGTTGGCGTTCGAACAGCTCGTCCGACAGCGCGCGCTCGCGGTGGTAGGCTTTCAGGGCGCCGGCCAGGTCGCCGGCATTCTCCAGCGCTACGCCGTACTCGCGCAGTACCAGTTGCAGCTCCGGCTTGTTGTTTTCCTTTTCGTAGCGCTCCATGCCTGCTTCGAACTGGTGTTTTCCTTCGCCGATGCGGCCCATGGCCAGCAGCGCGTTGCCCAGGTTGACACGGGCGGTGGCTTCGGTGGAAGCGTCGTTGTTGCGCTGCGTGACTTGCAGTGCTTCCTGCGCATACTGGGCGGCGCGCGGATAGTCGCGCAGCTTGAGGTGGAGGTCGGCCAGGTTGACCAGCGTGGTGGTGGCAATGCGCTCGGCGCCGATCTTGCGTTCGATCTCCAGGCCGGCGCGCAGCGCGCGCATGGCGCGCTGCATCTGGCCGGTGTCGCTGGCCAGCCAGTATTCGGCGTTCAGGGCGATCGACGTGCGGCCCGGTGAATTGAGCTTCGCCGTTTCGGCGATCAGTTCGTCGAGGCTGGCGGCGGCCTGGTCGAACTCCTTCATTTGCACCAGCAACCGGGTGAGCGCATTGAGCGCCGCCGCCAGCGTGGTGGGATCGCTGGTGACGCCGCGCGCAATTTCCACCGCCTGCTGCAGCCTGACCAGTGCGACCGGGAAGTTGCCCTGTTCGGCGTAGGACTGGCCGGCGGTGATGGTAGCCTGGGCGCGTACGGCGGCGTTGGTGGTGCGCATGGCCAGCTTTTCTGCCTCGAACGCCAGCTTGTGCGCGGCATCGACATCGGCGCGCGCAAACAGCACGTACACCTTGGTCAGCTGGGCCTTGGCGATGACAGCGTCGTCGTGCAGCTCGCGGCCCAGCGCGATGGCTTTTTCGGCGGCAGCCATGGCGTCGTCGTAGCGGCCCTGGCGCATGCGGCCGTCCGCTTCGATGGTGAGCAGGTCGGCCTGCAAGGCGCCCGGTTTGCCTTCCAGTTCGGGGGCGATCTGGTCGAGCGCGGCCAGGGCTTTTTCAGGCAGGAAGCGGGTTTGTTCGCGGATCTCGATCAGGCGCGCACGCAGCGCCTCGGTTTTCGCCTGGGACTGGGACTGGGTCTGTGCTGGCGCTGCTGTCTGGGCGTGAACCAGCGCCGGCGCCAGGGCGCCAGCCAATGCTAGCGCCAGGACGCTGTTGCGCGCCTTGTCCGTCCGTACCCGATATCCAGATCCCGCCAACGCCGCCCCTTCGCATTTGTCCTGTTTAGCGAAATCAATTATAGGCGTATTGCAATCGAGAAATCAGCGCCGATCGCGCATTTGTGCGCGCAAAGACACACTATGGCGACGGCGCGCAACAGGTTGGCAGGTGCTCAACTGGTACTCAGTTGCTGCAGCAGGTACAGGCGCTGGTACAGGCCACCCTCGATCTGCATCAGCTCCTCGTGCGGGCCGGTCTCGGTAATGCGGCCGTGATTGAGCACGATGATGCGGTCGGCGTCGCGGATGGTGGACAGGCGGTGCGCAATCGCGATCACCGTTACCTTGCCGCGCAATTCGTCGAGCGCCACCTGCACCACCTGCTCGGTCTGCGAATCGATGTGCGAGGTCGCTTCGTCGAGCAGCAGGATGCGCGGCTGGCCGGCCAGCGCACGGGCAATCGCAATGAGCTGCTTCTGGCCCACGGCCAGGCGCGAGCCGCCTTCGCCCAGCTCGGTGTCGTAACCGCGGTCGAGCGCCATGATGAAGTCGTGCGCATGTGCCGCCCGCGCCGCCGTCTCGATCTGCGCCTGCGTGAGGCCGCGCCCCATGTCGATATTGTCGCGCGCGGACGCCGCCAGCAGGAACGGATCCTGCGGCACCAGGCCCACTTCGGCGCGGAAGCGTTCGTTGTCGATGTCGTCGAGCGCCACGCCGTGCAAGGTGATGCTGCCGTGCGGCGCCGGATAAAAGCGCAGCAGCAGCGAGAGCAGGGTGGACTTGCCGCTGCCGGTATGGCCCACGATGCCGATGAAGGCGCCGGCGGGAATTTCCAGCGACAAGTCGTGCAGCACCGGCTGGCCCGGGTTGTAGGCGAAGTCCAGGTGGCGGATGGCCACCGCCGGCTGCGGCCCCGACGAGCTTTGGTCGGCAGCGGCAGCCTGGCCGATGGCGGCAGCAGTGTGTTCCTTGGCTTCTGCCTCGTCGAGCAGCGTGGCTACGCGGGCGCTGGCCACCACGGCCTGCTGCAATTGGCTGAACTGCATGGTGATCTGGATCAGCGGCTCGATCACGCGCGCCAGGTAGCTGATGAACGCATACAGCACGCCCACCTCGGTGGCGGTCATCTGGCGCTGGCCGAACACGAAGATGACGACCGCCAGCAGGATCACGTTGAACAGGTCGAGCGCGGGCCGCAGCAACCAGGCATTGGCGCGCAACTCGGCCTGGCGCGCGGTGTAGTGGGCCTGGTTGGTGGCGGCAAAGCGGTCGCCGAAGCGCTGCTGCGCATTGTTCGCCTGCAGCACGCTCATGCCACCGATCGACTCGGCCATCTGGCCGTTGATGTCGCTGCGCAGCGCGCGTGCGCGGGTGACGGCCGGTGCGCTCCAGCGCTGGTACAGGAACACGATGACCAGCACCGCCGGCAGCAGCGCCAGCACCATGCCCATCAAGCGCACGTCGAGCCAGGCCATGGCGGCTATCGTCCCCACCAGCACGATGGTGCTGTCGAGGATGACGAACAGCACCTGGATGTACAGGTTTTTCACGGCCTCGGTATCGTTGGTCACGCGCGAGACCAACTGGCCGGTGATGGCGCGATCGAAGAACGACATCGGCAGCAGCAGCACGTGGGTATACACCATTTCGCGCAGACGCATTACCGAGCGCATGGCCAGACCGGACAGGCGCACCAGTTGCAGGTAGCGCAGGCCGCTGGCGATCCAGCCGGACAGCAGCAGGCCGGCCAGCAGCAGGGCCATGCGTGGCCAGTCCAGGTGGTGCGGCAGCAGGTGTTCGTCGATCAGCGCCTTGCCCATGATGGGGCCCATCACTTCGAACAGCGCGGCCAGCATCAGCCACAGCACGGCCCAGCCCAGGTGGTGCTGGTCGGGGCGGGCGGCGCGCCGCAGGAGCGCGAAGGCCTGGCGCGTCTGGGCGCCGATCGAGGTGGTGTCGGGTGTGGTGAGCATGGAATCAGGCGGCATCGAGGGAAGCCTCCAGTTGTTGGTAGCGCCACTGGCTGGCATACCAGCCGTCCTGCGCCAGCAGTTGTTCGTGGCTGCCGGACTCGCTGATACGGCCGTCGCGCAGCACCAGGATCAGGTCGGCGTTGACCACTGCGCTCAGGCGATGGCTGGCGATTACCGCGCTGCGGCCCGCGCGCGCCTGGCGCAGTTCTTCCAGGTGTTCGAGGATGCGCGTCTCGGTGCCGGTATCGACCGCCGACAAGGCGTCATCGAGCAGCAGCAGGTCGTTATCGGCCAGCAGGGCGCGGGCAATCGCCACGCGCTGGCGCTGGCCGCCGGAGAGCGTGATGCCTTTTTCGCCCACTTCGGTCTCGTAGCCCTGCGCAAATTTCAGGATGTCGTCGTGCACCGCTGCCAGGTTGGCCGCGTGCTCCACCTGGGCGCGCGTGGCCTGCGGGCGCGCCAGCGCGATATTGTCGGCGATCGACGCGGAGAACAGGAACGACTCCTGCGGCACCCAGCTGATGCCGGCGCGCAGCGTGTGCAGCGTGTATTGGTCGAGCGCGTGGCCGCTCCACGTCACCGTGCCTGCCTGCGGCGTGAGCTGGCGCATCAGCACCCGCAGCAGCGTGGACTTGCCGCTGCCGGTCGGTCCCACCAGGCCCAGGGTCTGGCCCGGGGCCAGCGTGAGCGAGATGTCCTGCAACGCGGCCACCGACTGGTCGGCATACGCATAGCGCACGTGATCGAGCACCAGCGCGCCGGCGGCGATGGTGGTGAGCGTGCCATGGTCGTCGATGGCCAGCGGCGCAGCGAGCATCGGCTGCAGGCGCTGCCAGGCGGCGCGTCCGCGTTCGATCAGCGACAGCACCCAGCCGGCGGCGAACATCGGCCAGATCAACTGGCCCAGGTACATGGTGAATGCGGTGAGCGAACCGATGGTGAGCTGGTCGTGCCACACCAGGTAGCCGCCCAGGCCCAGTGTGAGCGTGCTGGCGGCAGCCAACGTGAGGCCCACGGCCGGTTCGTACGCCGCTTCCCACACCTGCGCGCGCAGGCTGGCGTCCGATGCGCGCTGCGCCAGCTCGGAGAACTGCTTGGCGCTGCGCTGTTCCAGGCCCAGCGCGCGCAGGGTGCGCACGCCCGACAGGGTTTCCTGCACATGGTCGTTCAGGTCCGAGAAGCGCTTGAGCGAATCGGTGGACGCGGTGTGGATGTGGCCCGAGATATACCAGAACGCCCATGCCATCAGCGGGAACGGCAGCAGCGCGATGCAGGCCAGGCGCCAGTCCACGCCGAGCAGCATCACGCCCAGCACCATCACCAGCGTGAGGGCGCCGTCGAAGCCGGCCAGCATCGCTTCGCCGGCCACCATTTCGATGGCGTCGATATCGTTGGTGGCCAGCGCCATCAGGTCGCCGGTGCGCTGGCGCTGGTAAAAGGCGGAGCCCTGTTCGGATAAACGGGCGTACAGGCGCGTGCGCAGCGACACGCCGAGTTTATAGGCGGCGCCGAACAGCAACTGGCGCCACGCCACGCGCAGGAAATAGATCGCCAGGCCGATCAACAGCAGCGAACCGATTTCCAGCAGCAGGGCGTCGCCGGACAGGGTGTGGGCGGCCAGCCCGTCGATCATGGCGCCGACCTTGCGCGGCACCCAGATACTGAGCGCGGCCACGCCCGCCAGCATCAGGCCGGACAGGGCATAGGCGCGCTTGTGCTGGCGGATGAAACCGCCCAGCAGCGCGGAGAGAGTAGACATGTTGCCTCGGTAGCGTTGGGGCTGGCAGCGTACTGCCAGCGCGTAGTCCGCTAGGATACAGCAAGGCAAGCGATCGGGTGGGCGCACGGCCCGAATCGGGATCCGGCAGAGTCCTTTAAAGGGATCTGGCGGAGCCCTTTCAGGAGGCCGTTCGGGACCTTTCGGGAACCCTTTTGGGAACCCTTTCGGGAACCTAATCGGGAACCCGTTCGGGAACTAATCGGGAACCCGTTCGGGAACCCGTTCGGGAACCCGTTCGGGAACCTCGTCGAGGCGCTGTCGCGATAACGTTCGGGAGCCCGAAGGGGCATCCGAACGGCGCAGCGCCAGGGGGATGGTATGGGGGGCTTGGCGGGCAGTGATTGCCGGTGGTGCTGACTGCTTTTACTTCTTGTGTTTACCGGCAGGTGCGTCGGCGGGTTTGGCTTTCGGCGCGATGGTTTTCAGCTTGGAAGTCTTGGTGTCGGCGGCCAGCGCGATCGGCTTGGCGGCCGGGAATGCCTGTTTCGCTGCTGCGGGCGGCGCGGTCTCGGTGGCCGGTTTGAGCGCCGGCTGGATGGCTTCCGGCGCGGTGGGGGCGACGGTAGCGGCCAGCGGCTGCGGTGCCAGTTGCGCCGGGGTGTCTGCGACGGCGGGCGCTGCATCCGAATGTACCGCTGCCGACACGGCTGCCTGGATCGTGGTGGCAGGTGGCGCCGGCTCCTCGGTCACGGCGGCGGTCGTTGGTGCGGCTGCAGGTTCCGCAGTAGCGGCTGCGACCGGTGCCGCTGCCCGGGCCGGAGCAGGCTCTGCTGCTGGTGGTACTGCTGCGGTCTCGGTGGGCGTAGCCGCCTGCACTGCCTCGGCCACTGGCGCTGCCGCTGTTTTAGCAACTTCAGCCACTGGCGTTGCTGCTGTTTTAGCCGCCTCAGCCACCGGTGCCACCCAAGGTGCAGCCAGTTGCGGCAGGGTAGTGCCTTGGGTGCTCTTGATCAGCTCGGCTTGGGCGCCGCTGGCGATGGCAAACAGTTCGCGGCTATAGGCCAGCAGGCTGTCGATGCCGGTCGGGGTCTCGCGGCTGGCACTGAACAGTTCCTTGGCGTCCTTAATGTCCAGCAGCTTTTTGGCGGCGGCGGACGATTTTTCCACCGAAGCCTTGGTCGTGTTGATATGCAGCGCAATCAGCTTTTCCGCGCTGTCGACCGCGGTGTGGGCCAGGCTGTTAAAGATCTGGAACTGGGCTTCCAGTTGCGATTTGGTAACGGCGGAAAACTGTTCGGTAATCGAAGACATGGTTTCTCCTGGCGACGGGTCTGTTGCGATGCAATATTGGAACATTCTAGCCACGAACACGGGGCTTGAAAAGTTATTTTTTGTGCTATGGGGATAAAGGGCGCAATAAGAGTGCTGCAAGAGTGCCACATGGAAAAATGCGGTGTCCAGACTTATTGTGGCACATTTGATCTATCGCAAATTTAAGTCAGAAATATCGGTTATCGATTACCGCGACGCAACAATTAGTGCAAACCGTTGAAACTGTCTACAATCAACGACATCAACAACTGAGCCGGGGTTCCCATGGATGTGGTCATACGTAACGCCAACCTTGCCGACGGCCAAACCGGCGTCGATATCGCCATCGAACACGGCCGCATTGCTGCCATCGGCCATGCCCTGGCCGTCACTGCCGGGCGCGAGATCGATGCCGGCGGCGACCTGGTCAGCGCGCCGTTCGTCGATGCCCATTTCCACATGGACGCCACGCTCAGCTATGGCCTGCCGCGCGTCAACGCGTCCGGCACGCTGCTCGAAGGCATTGCGCTGTGGGGCGAGCTGAAACCCGAGCTGACCCAGCAGGCACTGGTCGAGCGCGCCATGCAATATTGCGACTGGGCGGTGGCGCGTGGTCTGCTGGCGATCCGCTCGCACGTGGACGTGTGTGACGACCGCCTGCTGGCGGTTGAGGCGCTGCTCGACGTCAAGCGCCGGGTGGCGCCTTACCTGGACTTGCAACTGGTGGCGTTTCCGCAGGACGGCGTGCTGCGCAGTCCCACCGCGTTCGCCAACCTCAAGCGGGCGATTGCCATGGGCGTCGATGTAGTGGGCGGCATTCCGCACTTCGAGCGCACCATGGCCGACGGCGCCGAGTCGGTGCGCCTGCTGTGCGAATTTGCCGCCGACAAGGGCTTGCGGGTGGACATGCACTGCGACGAGTCGGACGACCCGCTGTCGCGCCACATCGAGACGCTGGCATACCACAGCAACCGGCTGGGCCTGCACGGCCGCGTGACCGGTTCGCACCTGACCTCGATGCACTCGATGGACAATTATTATGTGAGCAAGCTGCTGCCGCTGATCCGCGAGGGCGGGGTGGCGGCGATTGCCAATCCGCTCATCAACATCACCCTGCAAGGCCGTCACGACAGCTATCCCAAGCGGCGCGGCATGACGCGGGTGCCGGAAATGCTGGCCGCCGGCATCGACGTCGCCTTCGGCCACGACTGCGTGATGGACCCGTGGTACAGCCTCGGTTCGGGCGACATGCTGGAAGTGGCGCACATGGGCCTGCACGTGGCGCAGATGACGGGGCAGGACGCCATGCGCGCCTGCTTCACGGCCGTGACCGACACCCCGGCCCGCATCCTGGGCCTGGACGGTTATGGCGTGGCGGTCGGCTGCCATGCCGACCTGGTGCTGCTCGACGCGGCCGACCCGGTCGAAGCGATCCGCCTGCGCGCCGCGCGCCGGCTGGTGATGCGGCGCGGCCAGATCGTGGCCGAGTCGCCGCGCGCGCAGGCCCGGTTGAGCTTGCCGGGACGTCCGGAAGGCGTCGATTTCCGCCTGACCCGATAGTGGGCGCGGCGGCGGTGCGCTGGACTTGCCAGCAGAAATCCATGACAATCAAACACCGACGCCATCGCATGGAGCTGTCTTGAAAGAAATCGCGATCCGCCCCGCCACGGAAGCCGACTTTGGCGCCATGTGGGCTATCTTCCAGGAACTGATCGCCACCGGCGACACCTATTATTTTGCCGCCGACACCAGCCGCGACGATTGCCACGCCTATTGGTTCGGCCCCGGCATCGAGAGCTTTGTGGCCGAACTCAACGGCGACCGCCTGCTTGGCATGTACCGCCTCACCGCCAACCAGCGCGACCGTGGCGCCCACGTGGCCAACGCCTCGTTCATGGTGGGGCCGGCGGCGCAGGGCGTGGGAGTGGGCGCCATGCTGGGCCGCGACTGCCTGGCGCGGGCGCGCCAGCACGGCTACCTGGCGATGCAATTTAACTACGTGGTCAGTTCCAACGTCGCCGCCGTGCTGCTGTGGAAAAAGCTCGGCTTTGCCATCGTCGGCACGCTGCCGCGCGCCTATTACCACCAGTACCTGGGCTATGTCGATGTGTACGTGATGTACCAGTTGCTGGAAGATCCCTCGCACTGGCCCGACGCATGATGATCCTGGAGACGGCGCGCCTGCGCCTGCGCACGGTCGAGACCGACGATGCCGCGTTCTATTACGCGCTGGTCAACGACCCCACCTGGCTCGAATTCATCGGCGACAAGGGCATCCGTAGCATCGAGCAAGCCCGCACCGCCCTCATCGACGGCCCGCTGGCGATGCAGCAACGCCTCGGCTATTCGTTGTACATCATGGAGCGCAAGGAAGACGGCCAGGCGCTCGGCATGTGTGGCCTGATCCGACGCGATTTCCTGCCCGATGTCGATATCGGCTACGCCATCCGCCCCGAGCATTTCGGGCGCGGCTACACCTATGAGGCGGCCCAGGCAGTGTTGCAACTGGCGCGCGGACCGCTCGGCATCACCCGCGTGCTGGGCCTGACCGCGCCGGGCAACGTCAGCTCGATCCGGCTGTTAAACAAGCTCGGGCTGCGGTTTCAGGAAATAAGGTTGTTACCGCCGGGAGATCGGCCGACGAATATTTATGCGATTGATTTCCCATCTTGACAGATGCATATCAGTGTGGTTTTTTGACGCCTGTAGCGCCTTTCGGGTAGAGCTTTGGAGCAATAATTCAGCGTACTTATTTGCTAACGATGGTAAAATGGTCGCGGTTGACTGCTGAAGTTTGTTAAAAATCAAAGCCGTCCGTGAAACTCGTGGTCCGCTCATGTATCATGCGGGCGGCGCGTGCACCGGAGAGCGGTATCACGTGATCACACATGCCAGAAGATGGGCGCCATGCTTCTCTTTGGTTCGAATTCCACCTCCAGCTTGCTCGGCTCCTGATCTACAAGGAAGTAGCGAATTAGGAGTATTTTTTTTGGGTAGTTGGACTTGTTAAGCGCGCTTAGAAAATCGGTTAAATATACTTGGTGTGGCTGCCTGATCTTCGCAGGTCATGACAGCTTTGCCGCGACGCCAAGCAACAACGGCCAGTCGGGGTATGTTAATACGCCGAGCGCGGTAGTAGAAGCGGACGGTACATTTAGTGTCGGTTACGGCTATGACAGTCCTTATGGCCAATTGTGGGTCACTTCCACCATTTTGCCCGCTTTGCAGGTAACCGGGCGCTATGTGTCGATTACCGGTGTGCCTGCATTCGCCAATTCTGCCAGCGATCCCGCGTACGGTGCTGGTTATGGCCGTTACAAGGATAAAGTCGTCGATGCCAAGCTCCAGATATTGAAAGAAAGCAAGTGGCTTCCTGCCGTTGCATTGGGCGCATCCGACGTTTTTGGCACGGAACTGTTCAAGAGCCAGTACGCGGTTGCCACCAAGACATTGGGCACGGCGCGCAATGTCGATATAAGCCTGGGGTACGGGACTAAGCGTGTTGATGGCCTATTTGCCGGCGCGCGCTGGACGTCGCTTAGTCACCCCAATTGGTCTGTGGTCGCGGAATATAACTCCATTGATTACAAGAAAGACTATGCGGCGACGATGACTGGCGCGGCCAATCGACGTAAAGGTCCGGCAATAGGGCTCGAGTATCGCTGGGGGTGGCTCGGTATCCAGGCCGCCAGGGGACGTGATAATTTCAGTGTCAACGCCTACGTGACGATCCCTTTCGGTGAGCGCGAGTACATTCCCAAGATCTACGAGCCGCCGGTTTTCCAGGACAAGGATCCGATTCCATTACCCTCGGTTGCCAAGTGGCGCGAGGATGCCGGCTACGGCGCCGACCTCGTCAGAGCGCTGGCAGCGCAGGATTTCAAAAATATCCGGGTTGGACTTGATGGCCGGGTACTGCACCTGACCCTGACCAACAGCCGCATCTCCAACATGGGACGCGCGGTAGGACGCGCGGTGCGTACGGCTCTGGCGTTCAAGCCTGCGGAAACGACTACCATTACGGTAACTTATACCGTACTCGACCAGCCAGTCACCACCTACGAGTTCTTCGATCTGCCCAAGCTAGAAGATTACCTGGCCGGGAAAATTGATCGCGCGGCATTCAATAACGTGGTATTGGTGCGTTACCCGGATAAATCTGATGTAATTCGCGACGACCAGCAGGAATGGCTGGCCGGACTGGTCGACGAGCCGGTCAAATCCCCACCCGCCGCCGTTTACGCTCCGTCGGCTGCAACGCCTACGCCTGCCTCGGCAGTTCTGCTACGCGTCGGTAACGAGTCATCTTCGTCAGATGCAAGCATGGCCCCCCCGAGCGTGGCCGCGACGCCAGCGCAAGCGCCGGACAGCGGGACGCAGGTCAAAAGTGACGGCAAGCTTCGCGTGGCAGTTGGGCACGAGGGGGATGTGGTGCAAGTCACCTCGGTTGACCGGGAAAGCAACCGTTTCAAGGTCGCGCCGAAAGTCGGTTTCTTCTTCAACGACCCGAGCGGCGCGTTTCGTTACTCCATCTCTGCGGCAGCATCGTATGACCGTCGTCTCGGTGATGGGTTGTACCTCAATTCTGCAGCCGGCCTGACCTTGCTGGAAACTGTCTCGGGCGTCAAGCAGCCGTCGAACAGTAACTTGCCCCATGTACGTACCGACGTCGCCAAGTACCTCGGTGAAAGCCGTTTTGCCTTGAGCCGGGTGTTGCTCAATAAGTATTACAACCCAGCGGAACGCTGGTATGTGCGGGGGTCGGTGGGGCTGTACGAAGATATGTATAGGGGGGGCGGCGCACAGGCGCTGTATTTGCCCAAGAATAGCCGCTGGGCTGCCGACCTGTCGGTCGATGCGTTGCAACAGCGTGGCTACAAGAGGCTGTTCGACAGCCTCGACTACAAAACTGTGACGGCGATCGCATCTGTGCACTACAAGTTGCCGCGAGGAATTACGATAACTGCCCGAGCTGGCCGTTTCTTGGCCCGAGATGAAGGCGTGCGTGTGGAATTCAAGCGCCGTTTTCATTCTGGTATCGAAGTAGGCGCCTGGTATACCCGTACTAACGGCAATGACATCACGTCACCTGGCGCGCCAGGTGCACCGTACCACGACCGCGGTATTTTCCTGTCAATTCCATTCAATAGCATGTTGCCGATGGACTCACAGGGCACCGCAGGCTTCGCCATTTCGCCGTGGACACGGGATGTGGGGCAGATGGTGGCATCGCCGGGTGACCTGTACGACATGATCGAACAGCCCCGGCGTGACATGCATAGCTTTGACGGCCTTGGCAACTTCGCCGAACGACCAGACGAGCAGCAACTTCCGGCAGTTAATCCGCCCGATGTACCTTTCGAAAATCCACTCCCAGCGGCGCGCCAGCGGCTGCAACAGTCGCTTGATAACCTGCCTTCGGCAAACAAGCAATGGTTACAACCGACCGGTGTGGCCATCGGTGCGGTACTGGTGTCGGCACTGGCCGACAAGCCGGTTGATCGCATGGTGAAGAAACACCAGGGTGCCAAGTCGGCGCGTGCGTTAAATACTTATGGCAATGCCTTGCCGTATGCACTGGTAGGCGCCGTTGGTGCAGCGTTCGCGCTCGGTGATGAGCGCATGCGCAACACCGGGTTGATTGCAATGCAGTCAATCGCAGCGTCGACCGGCTTCACGCTTGTAGGCAAATACGCGGTTGGACGTGCGCGCCCGGAAGAAGATCGTGGTCCGTGGTCGAGAGTAGGGGGAAATTACTCCAGATCGGATGCATCGTTCCCTTCGGGACACTCGGCGGTATCGTTTGCCGCAGTCACGCCCTTCGCCAAAGAATATGATGCGCCATGGCTGTACGGTGTTGCGGCGCTTGGCGCGGCTGGCCGTGTGGCCGGACGTAAGCACTGGGTTTCCGATACTGTCGCTGGCAGCGTGATCGGGTATGCCGTCGGCAGCTGGTTGTGGCAGGCACAGCGTGATCAATCCGACTCCAGGCTCTCCATTAATCCCGGAGTGAAAGAGGTCAGCGTCGTCTGGCAAAAAAAATTCTAGATTTGCGGAACCCGGTAGTTGAATCTGGCGCGCTCCAATGTTTAATAAAGCAGGATTATGTTGAATCAAAAAAAAGTAGTCGTATTATTGGCGTGCCGCAACGGTGCAAACTGGATCAGGGAGCAACTCGATTCCATCCTGGCCCAGCAAGAAGTATCGGTATCGATTCTGATTCAGGACGATAAATCATCGGATGCAACCCCATCCATCATCGCCGAATACGCAGCTGCCCATCCTTCCCGCATTTCCATCTTCCTCAACGAAGTGGGTACCGGATCGGCAGGCGGCAACTTCAGGAAGCTCATGGTGCGTGCTGACTTGTCGGCTGCCGACTATGTCGCACTGGCTGATCAGGACGATGTCTGGCACGCTGACAAGTTGGCGAGAGGTGTCGCCGCCATCGAACGCACCGGTTCCCAGGGCTACTCCGCAGCGGTCACCGCTTTCTGGCCGGATGGCCGGGAAAGTGTGCTGCTACAGTCACCCGACACGCGTGCACTCGATTTCATTTTCGAGGGCGCGGGTCAAGGATGTACTTTTATCATGCCCTTCAACGGGTTCTTCGCGGTACAGCAATTTTGCCGCGAGCATGCCGCGCTACTGCAAGACTTCCATTTTCACGACTGGCTTATTTACATCCTGGTGCGCACTGCGGGCGGCACATGGTATTTCGATGCGCAACCGGCCATGCGTTACCGCCAGCATGAAGGCAACGATATGGGCGCGCGCGGCGGCATGCACGGCATGAGGCGCCGGCTGGTGCTCATCAAGCAAGGTTGGTACGTCAAGCAGCTTCGGCTTGCGCTGGAAATTTACCGTCTTGCTGGCGGACGCGATGAGCGCGCCACGACATTGCGGGATTTGTTACAACGTAGGCCTTCGCTGACGCGCAATCTGGAATTGGCCAGTAACACGGCAAATCATGGCCGACGTCGTTTTAGTGACCGTGCCGTGTTGGTGGCTTTCGCACTTGCAGGTTGGTTTTAGCCGCTATTCGCCATCGTCATCTTTTGTTGTTTTCTTGCAACGGAAATAAAAAATTGAACTGTTCCAGAGGTGTGCCCTACTGCTGGGCAGGGGGCAGTCGCCAAACATGCATGAAGACTAACAGGCCGAATATTGTTACAATCACGTATCTAGTTTCATAATTTATAGCGTTTTGTCCTGTTGAATCAAAGCAAGCTTGGGAAAATTCTGATTTCTTTGACAAATTTACTCGTTGTGATAGTCGGGAAATCCCTCCATAGGCCTGTTTTGAGTTAAAAATGACCGCCGGATGTAATCCAGATCTTTGTTTTCAACAGTGTGAGCCGCTGCCACAAAGCCCTTTCACATGAAACGGGCTTTTTATTTTTTATAACACGTGTGACACCGTAGCAATATTTCAACATGTATTTTTTGACAACATGGCGTGCATCCTCGAACCTGCTTATTGTCCGTCGGATACCCTCAGCTAATGGTTCATTTTGGTGATCATTCGCGTAATGTCAAGTTGCATTGTGCCTAAAGCCATTTGTTGCTTTTTTGATTAAAAATAGTAGGGTTTTTACAGGCATGCACGTTGATCACACTACAATACGGAGTCGCAGTCAACTGGATTTCTTGCTCGTTAATAAGTAAAAAGATGCTACAGAGCTACAAAATTCACTGAGAGATATTACAATAATGCACTTAAAATATTTCACGTTGTGCGGTAACCCCGGCAACTGCGTCCGGCTACCGATCGACCGATGAGCCGGCCATCCATTAAAGTGCTTTTTTATTAAACTGATGCATTGATGAATATTCCCCTTGTTCCTGTCATTCTCTGTGGTGGCTCCGGCACACGTTTGTGGCCACTTTCACGTGAAGCTTTCCCCAAGCAATTTCTGCGTTTGTCCGGAGAGCAGAGCATGTTGCAGCAAACCCTGCAGCGACTGGCCGGCATCGAGGCAGTTGCACCTGCCTTGTTGGTTTGTAACGAATCGTCGCGTTTCATCGTCGCGGAACAGTTGCGTGAAATAGGGTTGACCGATGCCCGCATGATCCTCGAGCCGATGCGCCGCAATACGGCCCCTGCCATCGCTACTGCGGCCTTGCAGGCAATGCAGTATGGCGAAGATCCGATTTTGCTGGTACTGCCGTCGGATCACGTGATCACTGATACACAGGCATTTCATCATGCTATCGGCATGGCGCGGGCAGCTGCTGAGCAAGGTCTGCTGCTCACGTTCGGCATCACGCCAACAGGCCCGGAGACCGGTTATGGTTATATCCGCACGGAAGGTGGCAGCGCTGAGGTGGTGCGGCGTGTTGTTGAGTTCATCGAAAAGCCTGCGTTGGCCTTGGCGGAACAATACGTCACCAGTGGAGGGTATTTCTGGAACAGCGGGATGTTCCTCTTCCGGGCCAGCCGTTACCTGGAAGAGCTTGAACTTTTCCATCCTGAAATCTTGGCAGCGTGCCGCCATGCGTTCGCGCAGGCGAAAAGCGATCTCGATTTCATTCGACTTGACCACAACGCATATTCGTCCAATCCGGACATTGCGATCGACTATGCCGTGATGGAGCGCACCGCCCACGCAGCAACGATCGCGCTCGATGCTGGTTGGAATGATATCGGTTCATGGGCGGCAGTCTTGGAAGTTGCCGAAAAAGACATCAACAACAACAGCGCCCAGGGCGATGTCATCCTTCAAAACTCCAGCGACTGCCTGGTTCATGCCAGTAATCGGCTGGTAACTACGATCGGCATGCGCAATACGATCATTGTCGAAACGTCGGATGCGGTGCTGGTCATGGACGCAGCGCACGCCCAGCATACTAAAACTCTGGTCGCCCAGCTTGTACAGCAAAACCGCAGCGAAGCTACCATGCACCGTGAAGTTTTCCGGCCGTGGGGATCGTATGATTCGATCGGCAACGGTGATCGTTTCCAGGTTAAACGCATCACGGTCAAACCTGGCGCCAAACTCTCCTTGCAAATGCATCATCACCGTGCAGAACACTGGATAGTGGTATCTGGAACGGCTCAGATCACCAATGGTGATAAAGAGTATTTATTGACCGAAAATCAGTCGACCTATATTCCGCTCGGTGTGGTTCATTCTCTGGCGAATCCGGGAAAAGTTCCGCTGGAGCTGATAGAGATCCAATCCGGCAGTTATCTGGGTGAAGATGATATCGTGCGTTTTGAAGACCGCTATGGACGAGTGTAGAGCTCATCCTAGCAAAGTATAAGCATTCTTAATAATAATATTATTACAACAATATATAGCCAGATATTTGCTTGCCATAAAATTTAGGGATTCACATGAAAGTACTTATTATTGGCGGATCGGGATTTATTGGCTCGCACATAGTCGATAAATTTCTCAATGAAAAATGGGAAGTTACAGTTTTCGACCGGCAACGTGAAATATTTCGTCCTGAAATTGAAAATGTAAGGTTCGAGGAAGGTGATATCAAAAACAAGGAGTTGCTTGAAAGTATTGTCGCCCGACGCTTCGATGTCATCATCTACTCGCTTTCGACGACCACACCCAAAACCTCAAACGATAATCCCGAATTTGACATTTCTTCGAATCTGATTCCAACGGTAAATCTGCTCGATATCTGCACACGTCACAAGACCGGCAAGATTATCTATCTGTCCAGTGGTGGTTCCATCTATGGGGATTCCGATACGGATACCCACAACGAAAATGACCTGGTTTTTCCGATTTGCTCGTACGCAATTACAAAACTTGCTGCTGAGAAGTATTTGTATATGTACGAGAAATTACATGGTGTAAATTATACGGTATTGCGTGTTTCAAATCCCTATGGACCCCGGCAAAACCCGATTTCAAAACAGGGCGTCATTTCCGTATTTTTGCATAAGATACTGACTGAACAACAGATAGAAATATGGGGTGATGGTAGCGTTATCCGTGATTATATTTATGTAACAGATGTGGCTGCTGCTTGTTTCAGGGCTGCTGTTAGCACAAAAAATGGAATATGCAATATCGGCTCCAATACTGGAATTTCTCTCAAGGAATTGGTCTCCATCCTAGGCGAAGCAACAAACAGAAAACCTGAAGTTCGCTGGTTGCCTGAACGCGGTGTGGATGTCCCAAAGATTATTCTGGACTGTCAAAACGCTGAAACAACTTTGAATTGGAAGCCAGTAGTTCCCTTCAGATCTGGATTAAAAAATACTATCAACTGGCTGAATGAATTTTCCCTTATGTCAACTCAAGCAGTCGATTAATTTCAAAGATTTAACAATATAAAGTAACACAATTATGTACATTTTTTTTAAAAGACTTTTAGATATTATTGCTGGTGCAATTCTCTTAATTATCTCGTTACCAATTATTTTAATTTTTGCTCTGGTTGTTAGGTTGGAGACTAAAGGGTCACCTTTCTTTTTTCAGACACGCATCGGCTTGCGCGGCAAGCCATTCAAGATTTTCAAACTGCGCGGCATGTATATAGATGCTCGTGAGCGCTTCCCGGATTTGTACGACTACTCAGCCAATAAGTCTCTCGATTTTCATTTTCATTACGAAGTGGACCCTAGGGTGACGAAAACTGGACAGATCATCCGCAAATATAGCATCGATGAATTACCGAATTTTTTCAACGTTGTGATGGGTGATATGTCCCTAGTGGGACCGCGTCCAGAAATTCCTGATGTTCTGGAAAAGTACGCACAATTCAAAGAGGAGTATATTTCGGTCAAGCCTGGTATTACTTGTTCTTCAAAAATTTCGGGCCGTGATACTCTGACCAAGATGGAAACAATTCAGTTTGACTTGGACTATATTCGTACTCGCAGCTTTAAAAAAGATATCAATATCCTATGCACAACATTTGCACAAGTGGTGCTCAAAAAAAATGTTTATTAAATCAAATGGTGCTAGAGAAGAAATGACTGGAAAGTTTGTTACATTCGAAGGCATTGATGGTGCTGGAAAATCCAGTCATATTTCCTGGTTTGTAGAAAGTTTGGCAGCCAAGGGCATTTCAGTCGTGTCGAGCCGTGAACCAGGGGGCACGCTGCTGGGCGAAAAGCTGCGTGAGATTATTCTCAATGACGAGATGGAACCGGCGACAGAGGCTTTGTTAGCCTTCGCTGCTCGTCAGGAGAATATTGCAACAAAGATCAAGCCCGCCTTGCGCGATGGCCAGTGGGTCGTTTGCGATCGCTTTACCGACTCTACCTTTGCCTACCAGGGCTATGGTCGGGGATTTTCAATAGAGAAACTTGAAATGCTGGAGAATTGGGTACACGCTGATCTGCAGCCCACGTTCACCATCATTTTTGATTGTGATCCCGCAGTTGCTGCGCAGCGCTTGGCCGACAGCCGTGTAGCTGACAAATTCGAACGCCAGTCGCTGGAATTTTTTGTCCGCGTCCGCGACGGCTATCTGGCACGCGCCTCTCGTCAGCCTGAACGATACGCGATCATCAACAGCAATCAGCCGATAAATGTCGTACGCGCAGCACTGGCCCCCCTCCTGGTTCAACTGGCGAGTGGAGAGGGCAAAGCCGACGTAGCTTGATGCACGTCTTGACGGTAGGTGGCGCCGGACTTGCCACCTGGCGGCTTCCTCTTCAGCGACTGACGCAAGGTCAGGCGCCCCCCCATGGACCTGTCTTCCCATGTTCAAGATGCCTGACAGCGCTTACAGCAGTGCATCAGCTGTTTACTCTCGAGGACGCCTATGTCATGCAATATATGTTTCAAATAGAAAGCAGGCGAATAGCACGATGCCGGTGAGGCTGAGTAGTAAGACGGCGCCTGCGGCGCAGTCTTTAGCCAGGCCGATGGCGGGGTGGGGGCTGGGATGCAGATGATCGAGCGCGTGTTCGAGCGCGCTGTTGAACAACTCGGCAGCGAGTACTAGTCCGCAGTTGAGTAATAGCAGGGCCCACCACACAGGGGCTGGACGCAGCCAGATCAGAGTAAGTAATACACCCAGGGCAGCAACAGATTGCTGGCGCATACTCATTTCAGTGCGCCATGCACTGACGATGCCATGCCACGCAAACCCGAGGCGCCTGTAGAAGGGCTGGTTTTTCATGGGGGAGAAAAAGAAAACTGCGGCCGGCCCAAGGGCCGGCCGCAGTGCACGATCATTACCGTACCACGTGGCACGGTAGCAACCGCAATAATTAACGAGCGTGGTGGCTGGTTGCGTGGTGGGTGGTGCCGGAGTTCGAATCCGAAGCAGCAGCGCCAACAGCTGCCACGGCTGCGCCGATAGCAACCAGGGCACCAGTGCTCAGGCCAGCTGCGGCGCCAATGCCTGCAGCAGCACCAGCGCCAGCACCGGCACCGGCACCAGCGCCAGCGCCAGCAGCGCCGGTCGTGGTGGTGCCAGCAACTGGAGCAGGTGCGGTTTGAGCGAAAGCTTGGCCAGCGGCAAATGCCAGAATAGCAGCGGAGGTAGCGATTTTTTTCATGTGGGTCCTTAGAATGAAGTAAAGAGACGTCTTGACTACATTAACCATTGTACCGGCTTTTATACATCAAGCAATTGGAACTGAATAATAATTTCTAAATTGCAAGGGGTTATTGACAATCTGATGTGATTTTTATGATGCTAGTGCTATTGGTGCAACAGATTGGAGATGTCGCCCACGGCGCGGGTCGGGGCATATGGGGTTATCAGGGGCGGCGCCGGCATGATGCGTACCCCGTACAGATCGACATGGTTGGATGCTCCTTGGGCGCCGCCGGCATCGCCATAAGTACTATTGCTCTGCAAGTAACTCATGTTGTAAAAATCGCGCAACTCGAGCCGGTAGTTGCCCGGCTTCAGGTTGGTGTGCAGCGGAGTCGAGTATGACGGCCCCGCGCTTTCAGGCGAGTGTGGCATTTGCACCACGCCGCCTGCCAGCTGGCGTCCTGCCGCATCCGTCACCGCCAGCCATTTCACGCCGCCGCTGATGCCCAGGTTGATCTGGTGCGCGGTATTGCGATACAGAATTTGCAGCGCATAGTCGCCGCCGCGTGCGATACGGATGTTGTGCACGCTGAAGGTGTCGGTGGGGGCGCCCCAGTGGGGAATGCGGCCGGTCCTGGTCTCGGCGCGGAGGTTCGACCGCACGCGGGCGTCGCCGGCGCCAATGGTCTGGCCGGCTTGCACGCATGCCGGTGCGCTGTGGTGGCTGCGGTTGCCCGAGCTTGGGTACATCGCTTCCACCGCATAGCAGGCATTGCCGGTCTTGCCCGGTGAGCGGTCGGTCCAGGTGCTGGCGCTCAAGCCCTGTGCGACCGGCTGACCGTTGCGGTAAATGTTGTACACCACGCCCTGGGTGTCGCCGGGGTAGGCGATGCGCACTGTGGTGGCGCCCCTGGTGCTCGGTGCCAGCGTGGCGCGCGGCTCGAACGGCGCATACAGCGCGGGATCGACGTGGTATGGCTGGCCGTCCACGCGGCGGATCGCCTGCTGGCCGGGCAGCAGTGCTCCCAGGTGGATCTCGACCAGGTTGTCGTCCGCCAGCGCCGACCAGTCCAGCGCCGCGCCGACCTGCTGGCCGTTCACGGTGATGCGGTCGATGGCGTAATAGCCTTGCCGGCCCACAGAGGCCGTGGCGAGCGGTGGCAACAGCAGCGTGACCTGCAGGCGTTTGCCGCGCAGTTGCAGGTTGTTCAGGGTGGCGGTGTCGCTGGCGCCGAAAGCTTCGCGCCGCAGCTTGGCCGTCACGAACGGCCGCAGGGCGAGGCCGGTGTCGGTGGTGTGCACGCCGAAGATCTCGCCCACCACCATGCCCAGGTAGCCGCCGATCGACCACAGCATCTGGCGCGAATTGACCACGGGTCCGCTCAGGTCCGCTTGCGCCTGTTTGTCGGCCAGCAGCGGTTCGCCCGACAGCCATTCGAAGTTTTCCATGTTCGACAGGTTGAGGGCGGCCCCGCGCAGCAAGGTGTCGTAGGCGGCGTCGGCCACGGCTACGTTGCCGGTCATGGCGGCGGCACGCAGGCCGTGCGCCGTGACGAACGGCCACATGGCGCGGTTGTGATACACCGCCACGCCCGGCTGCTGCGGAAAGATCACGGGTGCACCGAGCGGTCCGTGCGGGTAATGGGCGAGGATGCTTTGCGCCTGCGCAGGGTCGGCGATGCCGTGGATGATGGCCAGCGACTGGCCCAGCCAGTCGTACTTGTAGAGCGCCGCACCGTCGAAGTGGCCGGCGGTCAGGCTGCTGTACATGCCGGCGTCGGCCTGCCAGAAGCGGCGGTTGATGGCCGCCTTGAGGTCGGCCGCCCAGCCGGCGTAGCGCGCCGCCGGCGCGGACTCGCCCTGTTCGCGCGCCAGTTTGGCGGCCAGGGTCAGCGCCTGGTAATGGGCGACGTTGGTGGATAGCGCCTTGGCGGTGGCCATGCTGGCCAGGTCGCCGGGGATCCAGGCGGCATAACTTTGCTCGCGCCAGTCGAGGAACGATTGCTCGCCGTTGTACAAGCCGTCCACCGGATCGAAGGCGGCAAGGCGGTCGTTCTCCAGCGTGTTGCGCAGGGCTTTCAATGCCGTGACGGCAAATGCCTGGCGCTCGGCGGGCGGCAGCGCTTTCAACGCTTCGTCGGCGCCGAAGGCCCAGCTCATGCGATCGGTGCTCACCGGCCAGCTGCCGCCGCTGCCCGTATCCTGGACGATTTGCAGGCCGTCGGCCGTGCCTGCCACCTCCGGGCCGGGCGTGACGCCGGCGCGGTAGCCGGCCAGTTTGAATGCGAGCGAGTTGCGCACCCGTTGCGGGTCGAGCATGGCGAGGGACAGCGCGGCAGCGTACGACAGGTCGCGGGTCCACACGTAATGCCACAGCTCACCGGTCTTGAAACAGTCGCAGGCAATCGGCTGGCCGCCGTTGTAGCTGCCGTCCTGGATCTGGCTGACCGCATCGCGCCGCATTTCCACGCCTGCCAGCGCAAACAGCGCATCGAACCCGAGATTGCCAGTGCGGACGGTGGGGAGTTGCGCGGTTTCCTTGTAGCCGGTTTCCTGCTTGCCATCAAGGGCCTCGCCTTGGCGTACGCGCTGGGTGGTCGCTTGCGTGTAGTTGCGCAGGACAGCGCTGGCGTCGGGCGTGGCATAGCGCACGGTGTTCTGCTGGCCGTCCCAGGTGGGGTAGTGCACCGTGGTGCTGGCCGGGGTTTGCGCCATGGCGGGCAGGGCCAGCGCCATGGGGAGGGCGGCGACCAGCGCCCGCAGTTGCAATTGTCTGGTGTGCATGAGGTTCTCCGTTGCCGTTCGTAGTCCTACTACACGGCGATTTTTTAGGGAAGGCAGTTTTCTGGCATTTGCTTTCAGAAATAGATGGTTTTTGCGAGAAAACTGTAGTTCTGCTACATATGCTTTGCTTGGTTATTGTAGCTGAAATACAACGAGAACCGAGTAATCCCAAGCTGAGCCCCGCAGGGCGGCACTGGTAAAGTGTAGTTGGCAGGAAGTTCAATTGACATTGAATCTAGTTTTAGTACAAAATTCCTTCCGGAACGTCTTTAGAACGTTATTTTCTTGGTTCTCATGTAGTCACTGACTACAGAGAAATTATTAGTGTCGTGTAGAGGGGACATCAATGAGTATCTTCGCCAACAAGCGCAGCACAGCTGCCTTCCAACTCAATCCGGTCGCAGCGGGGTGCGCGTTGTTTGTCGCCGCCGTCGCCATGCCAGCCATGGCGCAGACCACTGCGCCAGAGTACGTTCCCGATGCGCCGGCGCCGATCGCGTCCGTGGTCGTGTCTGGTATTCGCCGCGGTATCGAGGACGCCATCTCGGTCAAAAAAGATGCCAATTCCATCGTCGAGGCGATTTCCGCCGAAGACATCGGCAAGCTGCCCGACGTCAGTATCGCCGAGTCGATCTCGCGCCTGCCGGGCCTGTCGGCCCAGCGCGTGGCCGGTCGCGCCCAGGTGATCAGCGTGCGCGGCCTGTCGCCCGACTTCGCCACCACCTTGTTGAACGGCCGCGAGCAAGTCTCCACCGGCGACAATCGCAGCGTCGAGTTCGACCAGTATCCGTCGGAACTGATGGCGGGCGTGACCGTCTATAAAACCCCGGACGCCGGCCTGGTCGGCCAGGGCCTGTCGGGGACCATCGACATGCAGACCGTGCGTCCGCTGTCGTTCTCCGGCCGCACCGTGGCGCTCAACGCCCGCGGCGAGAAAAATTCGCTGGGCAAGATCGGTAACGCCAAGGATACCGGCACCCGCTTCTCGGCCAGTTACATCGACCAGTTTGCCGACCGCACCATCGGTATCGCACTCGGCTATGCGCGCATCGAAACCCCGATCCTGTCGAACGAAACCGGCCTGTACGAACCATGGAAACGCGATGCGCGCAATGGCCTGCCAGCCGGCACCTTCGCGTCGAACGGGATCAAGGCCGTGGCCCGCAGCGGCCGCAACGAACGCGACGGCCTGATGGGCGTGTTGCAGTACCGTCCGAACAAGCAGTGGACCAGCATCATCGATGTGTATGCATCGCGCTTCAAGGCTGAAGAGACCGCCAACCAGCTCGAGATTTCGCTGGAGCAGTCCGAGTCCAACTACAACCCGGTCACGGTCAACAACGGCACTATCGCTGGAGGCACGCTCAACAACGTGCGTCCGCTGGTGCGCGGCATGTACAACAAGCGCAAGGATGACATCCGCGCCTTCGGCTGGAGCAACGAATACAAGTCGAGCGACTGGACCATCTTCGGCGACCTCAACTACTCCAAGGCCAAGCGCAACGAGACCGGCCTGGAAAACAATCTGCAATACAGCAATGGCGGCGCGTCGGCCATCCTGGACAAGGTCAACCTGGGCTACGGCAACGGCGGCTTCTCGCAGCTGACCCCGGGCCTCGACTACAGCAACTCGAACAACCTGTACGTGGGTAACACCATCTACGGCTCCGGCTACGGCAAGGTGCCGCACGTGGAAGACGAACTGAAAGGCGCCAAGCTGACCGCCAATGTGCGTGCCTCGGGTGCGCTGGAAAAAGCGTTCTCGAGCTTCGACTTCGGCGTCAACTACGCCGACCGCAGCAAGAGCAAGCGCCAGGCCGAAGGCGCCATCAACCTGGTCGGCGGCGCGGTGGCCGTACCGGGCAACCTGCAATACGGCGCAGTTGACCTCGGCTTTGCCGGCGCCGGTTCGATTCCTTCGTGGAACGTGCCAGGCTTCGTCAGCCAGTACATGTCGTTCCTGCCAAGCGAAGACCTGATCTATCTGATCCCGAAAGCATGGACCGTCAACGAGAAGGTCATCACCACCTTCGCCAAGGCCAATATCGAGGCGGAACTGTCGCCAGCGGTGAGCCTGCGCGGTAACTTCGGCGTGCAGATGCAGAACACCACGCAGTCGTCCGATTCGCGCTTTGTTGATAACAGCAGCGGTACCAGTCAGATCAAGCCGGTTCACGATGGCAAGAGCTACACCGACATCCTGCCAAGCATGAACCTGGCCTTCGGCTTCGACGGCCAGCAGACCGTGCGCGTGGCCCTGGCCAAGCAACTGGCGCGACCAAAAATGGACCAGCTGCGCTCGGCACTGGAAATCAATGTCGATACCGCCAAGCGCGAACCGAACGGCAGCGGCGGCAATGCGCAACTCGATCCATGGCGTGCCAAGGCGTTCGACATCTCGTACGAGAAATACTTCGACAAGAAAGCGTATTTCGCCGCAGCGGCGTTCTTCAAGAAGATCGACACCTATATCTTCACCCAGACCCGTCGTTACGATTTCTCGAATTATTTCCCGGCCAATTACCTGATGACGACCGGCTTGCCGCTGAACTCGCGCACCGGTGACTACACCGCTGCATACAACGGCAAGGGCGGCATCCTGAAGGGTGTGGAACTGTCGGGCTCGATGCCGCTGAACATGCTGACCAAGACCCTCGACGGCTTCGGTGTATCGGCCAGCGCCACGTACACCGACAGCAAGATCACCATCGAAGATCCAAGCGGCAGCATCGGCAACAACATTCCGCTGCCGGGCCTGTCCAAGCGCACGACCAACCTGACTGCCTACTACGAGAAGGATGGTTTCGAAACCCGCGTGAGCCAGCGTCGTCGTTCCGACTTCGTCGGCGAGATCGGCAACTTCTCCAACGACCGTGCGCTGCGCTATGTTGTCGGTGAAAACATCGTCGACTTCCAGATCGGCTATACCTTCAATAGCGGTGCGATGAAGGGTGTGGGCCTGGTGCTGCAAGTGAACAACCTGCGCAACGCCGCCTACGAAACCTATAACGGCGACCGTGCCCAGCAGTTGGAATATGCGAAGTATGGTCGTACCGTGATCGCGGGCATGAACTACAAGTTCTAAGCTGCTGTCTCCGCAGTGTATTTGGACCTCCGCCGGGAAACCGGCGGAGGTTTTTTTTATTCACGGATTGCCGGAAGGGGGAGTCCCTATGTCCTTCGTCAGGCAGTTGCGGGAGGTGCCGGGCAATAAAGTGTCCCGTCTCGCATCATGGCGTACATCACGTCGCAGCGCTGCCTTGCGAGAGCGATCAGTGCCTGGCTATGCCGCTTGCCTTGGCTGATCTTTCGCGCATAATAAGACGGCGACAATGGGTCCCGGAGCGTGGCAAAAGCCGACAGGAACAACGCTCGCTTGAGCACTATATTGCCATGGTCTCGATGGATGTTCGCGCGAATCGAGGAGCCGGAACGGCAGGTAACTGGCTCCAGCCCCGCATAAGCCGAGAGGTGAGCAGCAGAGGCAAACGCTTTTGCGGCGACCTCTGTAAGGACTCGGGCAGCGGTCCTGACGCCAATTCCTGGCATGCTGGTCAGGGCTGAATAAAGAGGGTGTACTTGCACCAGCCGTTAAACCTTTTGGGCGACTGCGTCGCGCTGACGGCGCATTGCCGCGACCTGGAGCGCCAAGCGCGGCAAGACAATTGTCGCGGCGTTTGTTCCCGGCACAATCACCGTCTGCTCGGAAAGTGCCAGGAAAACTTCATGGGCTAAGCCTTTACCCATTCTAGGGGTGAGCTTGCTCAGTTTGTTCGTAAGGCTCTTTTCGTCGGTGGTGGATGCCGTTGTAGTAGATCCAGTACAGCGGGGTGATCGAGGCGCGGGCCAAGAACGCGCTCCAGCGCTGGATGAATTTGTGCCGGTAGTCCGCGAATTCGGTCACTTGTCTGGGTAATCTGGTCGGCCAGATCATCGTCAAAACCGCACTGCATGGTCAGCTCCGCCAACTGCTCATCATCGAGGTGAAGTGAGCTAAGTGTATGCGGCATTGAGCGTGCCGCTTCGGTGAGGAGATGGCGGTATCCCGTGCATCGGTCTTGGCTTCTCCAGCGTGCAGATCCGCAATTCGGCGCATGGCAAGGCCGTGGAGATATGCCACCAAGATACCTTCGGCTCTGGCGACGGTCCTGGCAATGCTCCGGTGGTTGTAGGCTGGTCAACGACCAGCAGTGACTTGTCGTGTTGCTTGAGGTTGGAAGTAAGCGCTCGCAGCCTCGTTTTGTCATTTGGCATCGCCATATCGAACAAACGGTTGCCAGTTCTGCTCAGTGCAACCGGAACGGCGTAGTGTTCTCCCTTGCCGACGTCAACTCCGATAAAAACATCCACAGCATCGTAATGTTCAATCGCGTCCATGCGATATCCCGCTACAAGAGGTTGCGATGGCCAACAACTTACGGCAGCAGGTCTAGGCATCCACGTTACGGATCGCCTTAGGATTTCCTCTGGACCAAGTTCCTACCAGCGATCGCCGGCCACCCACCAAGTTCGGTGACAACACACCTGGATCATGGGCTACTAAGGGCGACAATCATGTCGAACTTGGCTGGCCAAAACCTTGAGGATGAAGGTCTGTAAATAGTAACGGGGCAAGCGGCGATGTCCAACGCTGGCCACTTCCTTACTCACGACCATTTGCTCGATAAAATACTTACCATCTACAAACCCAGCATGGGCGCACTGCGGCGAGTGCAAGTGCCGCCGGCTTCAACGGTTATTGTTTCAGGCTCTCGTTTGCCGCAGGATGTTCCCTGAAGATCCTCGTAAACATCGGAACGAGTAGCTTGTTGCCGTATTCGCTCAGATGGTTGTCGTCATAATAAAGTGGCCTGCCCGCCTTCGAGCCTGGACATTTCCCATCGTGGCAAAGATATGGCAGCGGATCAAGGATCTTGATGCCGCACTGATCGCGTGCTGCATCTTGCGCAGCCCAGGCGACCCGGTTGCGCTGCTTGTATTCATCGATGGAGATCGAGATATCCTTTTTTATCCCGAACGCCATGGAACGTGCCATGGCGTTCGGCACATTAATCGCCAGCTCAGGCGTTGGCCGTGTCATGTACACGGGGTGGTCCTTGGCCATTTCGCAAGCGGTACCGGTCACCCGTTGGGAAAACTCCGCCAGGAAAGCTGGGGTGGTCTTCGGGTAGGGCTGGGTGAAGTAGATCAGCGGCTCGTTGGCATCGTTGATCCAGGGCTCATTGTGGCCAAACGCATACACGCTGGTACGGTTGACAATAACCAGTGGGACGTCTTTTGGAATTTCCTTGAGCTTTTCTTTTAGCCAGACCAGATAGTCCCCGCAATTCTCGCCTGGACCAAAACGTGACGACAGATTTTTTACACCGTAAGCCGTCAGGCAACTGATATAGGTCAAATCCATGATGCCATCCTGCTTGCCTGGCGCCGCTGCTGCCAGAGCGGTCGTCACGGCGTCGGCGTGGCTGTCGCCGATGAGCACGGCGCGCAGGCGCTGGCCGCCATATATGCAGGACGCGGAGCTCGTACCGCTGGTGGTGAAGCAAGGGTCCTGGCGCGGGTTTTTATTATCGGCTTCGTTTGCGACCAGTTCAATCGCAGGTGCCAGCCGACCTGGCACGCCCTTGAACACGTACACTATTGCGCTCCCCCCTGCAACCATGCCTGTCACGCAAATGATTGCTACTGCGCCATGGGTGAAGCGAAGCTTGCTGAGGTGGCGGCGAGCAGGTGTCTCCACCCATTCGTACGACATATGTCCCAGCAAGACGGTCAGCGCCAGGCCTGCGGAAATTGCTAAAGGATCCGTTTGCTTGTCCATAAACGTTAGGGCTACCACTAGCGGCCAATGCCACAGGTAGATCGAGTAGGAGCGTGTTCCCAGCCATTGCGCCAGAACGCCGCCGGTAAAAATGGAATGCTGCTGTGCGGCAAACAGCACCAGTACCGATCCTGCCACAGGTACTAACGCCAGATAGCCAGGCCAGCTCATCGCACCGTCGAAGCCGACGATTGCACCGATGAGAAGGGCAAATCCCAGCCATTCCGCACTCTTACGCTGGCGTGAGGTCAATGTTGCCCTGTCGGCGAGCATATACACGAGGCCGCCAGCTAGCATTTCCCAGGCGCGCGTAGGCAGCAGGTAAAACGCGGCGGTCGGCATACGGGGGGTAAGCAAAACAGACAATGCCAGGGAGGTGACCAGACCGATCGCAACGGTAACCGTGATCGCTTGACGCGTGGGGCGCAGCTTCCATACCAGCATCAATGCCAGTGGTAGTACCAAGTAGAACTGCCACTCCGCTGCCAGCGACCAGGTATGCAGCAGCCATTTTTCGTGTGATGCGGCATCGAAATAACCGGCTTCGCGCCAAAATTTGACATTGGACAAGAATGCCAGGCTGACGATGATATGGGTTGACAGCTTGCTGTAGTCCACGGTCGAGAGTGTCAGCCAGCCAAGTGCCAGGAGGGCTGTGCATAGCGCAATCAGTGCGGGCAGAATGCGACGCGCCCTGGCGAGATAAAATCCCAGTATTGAGAAACCATTACCACTCTCCAATCCTTTTACGACAATGCCTGTCATCAAAAAGCCGGAAATGACGAAGAATATGTCCACCCCGACAAATCCGCCTTTCAGCCCGGGAATGCCGAAATGGAAAAGTACCACGGCGACAACTGCCCATGTACGTAAGCCGTTGATATCCAGCCGAAAATCCCTGCCTAGCACATTGTCGTCTTTCATTGTTTGCCTTGATGCATTTATTTGGAGCAGAAGTATCTCATAAATAACTGTACCAAGCTGTTGTTTAGTTATTATTCACGGCAATATTTCCGGGTCATGGCACCATGCCGTTACAGGATAATCGCAACCCTTCTCGCCGTTACCGCGTTAGCCGGTAAGGTCACCGTCAACAACTTACTGGCAGCATCCCACGCAAAGGCAGCAGCCTTGCCATCGACCTTCACGCTGGACGGCTTGTTTGCCACGTTATGCACGCTGACATCGAAGGCGCGGGGCTGGCGGGTTTGCTGCCGGCCCAGCTCCGACGCCACGTTCAAGGTCAAGGTGCGGCCTTTGAGTACGCTGGCAAAGCGCAGCAGTTCGTACTTGCCCTGTTCGTAGGCCTGCGCGGTGGAACCGTCGTCATCGTACAGCTGGCCGCTGCCGGCGGTGGCCGAGGCGTCGTGGTAGTAGTGCAGGGCGATGCGGCGCGTGTTGTAGTCGCGCGTGGTCTGCACCACGGTCGTCATCGGAATGAAGGCGCCCGCGCGCACGTACACGGGAATGTGGTCGGCCCTCAATGCCACGGTTTTGCTGGCGCCGCCCGCATGGCGCTCGCCGGTATAAAAGTCGAACCAGGCGGCGGTGGCGGGGAAGTACACGTCGGCCGTGGTGGCGCCCTTGGTCATGACCGGTGTTACCAGGAAGTCCTTGCCCCACAGGTAGGTGGACGACATCGCTTGCGCCTTCGGATTGCCCGGTTCCTCGTACACCATCGGGCGCATCAGCGGCAGTCCGCGCTGGTTGTTTTCGAAGCCCAGCGTGTAGTTATATGGCAGCAGCGCGTAGCGCAGGCGGATCGCGGTGCGCGCCAGCGCCTTGGTGGCCGCGTTGCGATACACCGGTTCCGACGGCACTTCTTCCTGCGCGTGCGGGCGGAACACGGGCTGGAACACGCCGTACTGGAGCCAGCGCGCATACAGCTCGTCGTCTTCGACCGGGTTGGCAAAACCACCGAGGTCCGAGTGCATATAGCCGGCGCCCTGCATGCCCATTTGCAGCGCGATCTCGGGCTGCGACTGCAAGCCGCCCCAGCTGCGATCGACGTCGCCCGACCACGGGATGATGCCGTAGCGCTGCGTGCCAGAGTATCCGGCGCGCATCAGGATGAACGGCCGCTCGGTCGGGAAGTCTTTTTGATAGCCCTCGGCCACCAGGCGCGCCCACTGGTGGCCGTAGATGTTGTGGACTTCGTCGGCGCTGCCGGTGGCGTGTCGCATGGCGGTGGGGTGCAGTTCCGGTTCGCCCAAATCGCCCCATACGCCCTTGACGCCTTGCTGGCGCAGGCCTTTATAGATATCCCACAGCCAGTCGCGGCCCGGCGCGCCGAAGATGTCGATCAGGCCCGTGTGGCCGAAGAAGAAATCGTACGACAGCGGCTTGCCATCCGGCCCTGTGCCCAGGATTTTTTTATCGACGGCTTCCTGCCAGCGGCTCGACGTGTTGACGATGAACGGCTCCGAGATCACCACCGTCTGCACGCCCTGTTTCTGGAAGTCGGCGATCATGCCGGTCGCGTTGGGAAAGTTGTCCTTGTCCCAGGCCAGGTTGCCCATGGTGCCCTTGACCTCCTTGCCGAACCAGTACAGGTCCATCACGATGGCGTCGAGCGGGATGTCATCGAGGGCGAACTGGTTGACCGTTTTGCGCGCCTCGGCCTCGGTGTGGTAACCGAAGCGCATGGCGAAGTTGCCGAAGGCCCACCGCGGTGGCAACGGCTGTCTGCCGGTCAGGCTGGTGTAGTTGCCCACCACGTCCTGCCAGGTGTCGCCAGCGACCACCTGGTAAGTCTTGCGGCCGCCGATGGTTTCCCAGGTCAGGCTGTTGTCCTTCCTGCTGTCGAAATCGAGGTAGCCGGTTTGGGCGTTGTCGAAGTGGAGTGCGTACATTTTGGACGACAGCGCGATCGGCATGCCGTAATTGAGCTGCTTCGACGTGGCGCCGTAGCCGTAGTCTGCCTTGTTGTACAAGGTAAAGCGGTTGCCGCGCCGGTTCATGCCCACGGCGCGCGCGCCGGCGCCGTACAGCGCCTCGTCGGCGTCGAGTGCAAATTCGATGGCGTCCAGTTCGCGGGCCTCGCCCTTGTTGATGTCCTTGCTGCCGGTGGCCACGTCGTCGCGCACTTTCAGGTACCCGCGCTTTTCCGCCACCAGCGGTTTGCCCTTGTACGTGTAGCTGATACGCAGCGGCGACTTGGTGATGGTGACCGCGATGCCGGGCGTGGCGTATTCGATGCGATCCCCCTGGTCCTGGACCGTGGCCTTGACTGCCGCTGGGGCCAGCACGACCGAGTGCGAGGCCGGATCGAACGCTTCGCCGGCGGGGATGAAGGTGGTCTCCATGATGGCGGCGGAGTAGGGCTTGATCACGTAGCGGCCATCGCTGGTGCGGATGTCGAGCTGGCCGCTGGCGGCCACCATCGACTCGAAAGTACGCTCGGCAGCGGCCGCCGGGGCCAGCGCCAGGACAGCCAGCGGTACACTGGTGGCGAGTTGGAAGAAGGAAATGCGTATCATGGATATATCGTGTCCCGTCGTTTTGTTGTTTGGCTACATTTGACTACAAAAATCGGTAGTGAAACTGCGGTTTGCCGTTATTTTACTAGGGAAAAGTTCATTTGACACACCTGTGTCTCCATGTTATTTTGCTACAAATTCAAAATACTCGGGACGCGCAGCATGCATTCACACCTCAAGAAGCCCATATTGTCGTTCTGGCAGTTGTGGAATATGAGCTTCGGCTTTTTCGGCATTCAATTCGGCTTCGCGCTGCAAAACGCCAACACCAGCCGGATCTTCTCCACCCTCGGCGCCGACCCCGACAACCTGTCGCTGTACTGGCTGGCCGCGCCGGTCACGGGCCTCTTGGTGCAGCCCATCATCGGCTACCTGAGCGACAACACCTGGCACCCGACCTGGGGCCGCCGCCGCCCGTTCTTCTTCCTCGGCGCGCTGTTCGCGTCGATCGCGCTGTTCCTGATGCCGCATTCGTCGGCGCTGTGGATGGCTGTGGCCGTGCTGTGGATGCTCGATGGCGCGATCAACGTGTCGATGGAGCCGTTCCGCGCCTTCGTGGGCGACAAGCTGGGCCCGTCGCAACAGACCGCCGGCTTTGCCATGCAGACCTTCTTCATCGGCTGGGGCGCGGTGATCGCCTCGCTGCTGCCCACCATTTTTGCCGACTACCTGGGCGTGTCCAACGAGTCGGTGGCTGGCGCCATACCCGATACCGTGCGCTACTCGTTCTACGCCGGCGGCGCCATCTACATGAGCGCCGTACTGTGGACCGTGCTGACCGCGCAGGAACTGCCGCCCGACGACATGGAAGCGTTCCGCGCCGAGCAGCGCCGCAACAAGGGCCTGCTGCACGCAATCAAGGAAATCCTGGCCGGTTTTGGCGGCATGCCCAAGACCATGGTGCAACTGGCGGCCGTGCAGTTCTTTACCTGGATTGGCCTGTTTGCGATGTGGATCTACACCAACGTCGCCATCGGCAAAAACGTCTTCGGCACCACCGACGCGCAGTCGGCCGCGTTCCAGGCGGCGGGCAGCCACGTGGGCGTGATGTTTGCCGTGTACAGCGGCGTGGCCGCGCTGGCCGCGTTCGTGCTGCCGGTGCTGGCGCGCCATACCAGCCGCAAGTTCACCCACACGCTGTGCCTGGCCATCGGCGGCGTCAGCCTGATCAGCCTGTTCGCGGTGCACGATGTGCAACTGTCGTACGTGCCGATGGTGGGCGTGGGCATTGCCTGGGCCAGCATTCTGACCATGCCGTACGCAATCCTGGCTGGCGCGCTGCCGCCCAAGCGCATGGGTTACTACATGGGCGTGTTCAATTTCTTCATCGTGATTCCACAAATCGTCAGCGGCCTGCTGCTCGGCTTTGTGACCAAGTACCTGTTCATGGGCGAGGCGGTCAAGACCCTGATGCTGGGCGGCGTGTGCATGCTGGTGGCGGCGATTTTGACGCTGGCCGTGCAAGATAACGCAGCCCCTGAACGTTAATAATGTAATATTGCCCGTGAGATAATGGCAACTACGGCGGCGTGGCAACGCGTCGCCCCTTCATTCACGCGGAGCGACTATGAGCATTCAAACGATCACCACCCAACCGATTTCCGGCCAGCGTCCCGGCACGTCCGGCCTGCGCAAGAAAGTCACCGTCTTCCAGCAGGCGGGCTACCTCGAAAACTTCGTGCAAAGCGTGTTCGACACGCTGGGCGACGTCGCCGGCAAAACGCTGGTGGTCGGCGGCGATGGCCGCTATCACAACCGCGAAGCGATCCAGGTCATCCTGCGCATGGCGGCAGCCCACGGCTACGCCAGGGTGCTGGTCGGGCAGGGCGGCGTGCTGTCCACCCCGGCCGTGAGCTGCGTGATCCGCAAGCACGGCGCCGCCGGCGGCATCGTGCTCTCGGCCAGCCACAATCCCGGCGGCCCGGACGGCGACTTCGGCATCAAGTACAACATCGCCAACGGCGGCCCGGCTCCCGAGAGCATTACCGAAGCAATCTACGCCCGCACCGAAGCGATTACCGAATACCGCATCAGCGACGCGCCTGCCGTGGACCTGAACGTGCTTGGCACCTCGCACATCGAGCAGACCGAGATCGTCGTGATCGACTCGGTGGCCGACTACGCGGAGCTGATGCAGGAACTGTTCGACTTCGACGCCATCCGCAAGCTGTTCGGCGGCGGTTTCCGCATGTGCTTTGACGGCATGTCCGCCGTCTCCGGTCCGTACGCCAAGGCCATCATCGAAGGCATGCTGGGCGCACCAGCCGGCACCGTCATCAACGGCGAGCCACTGGAAGACTTCGGCGGCCTGCACCCGGACCCGAACCCGGTCAACGCCGCCCAGCTGATCGAGATCATGGCGGCCGACGATGCGCCCGATTTCGGCGCTGCTTCCGACGGCGACGGCGACCGCAACATGATCGTGGGCCGCAAGTTCGACGTTACGCCATCGGACAGCCTGGCCGTGCTGGCTGCCAACGCCACCGTGGCGCCGGGCTACCGCGCCGGCCTGAAAGGCATCGCCCGCTCGATGCCGACGTCGCAGGCGTCGGACCGGGTGGCGGCAGCGCTGGGCATCCCGAGCTTCGAGACACCGACCGGCTGGAAATTCTTCGGCAACCTGCTCGACGCCGGCCAGGCCACCCTGTGCGGCGAAGAGAGCTACGGCACCGGTTCCGATCACATCCGCGAAAAGGATGGCCTGTGGGCCGTGCTGTTCTGGCTCAACCTGCTGGCCGCGACCGGCAAGTCGGTGGAAGAACTGGTGAGCGAACACTGGGCGCGTTTCGGCCGCAACTACTATTCGCGCCACGACTACGAGGCGGTGGAAACCAAGGGCGCCAATGAGCTGATGGATTCGCTGCGCATCAAGCTGGCCACCCTGCAGGGCGCGGACCTGGGCGCCTACGTGGTCGATTTCGCCGACGATTTCGAATACACCGATCCGATCGACGGCTCGGTGTCGAAAAAGCAGGGCATCCGCATCGTGATGACCAACGGCTCGCGCATCGTGTTCCGCCTGTCGGGCACCGGCACCGAAGGCGCCACCCTGCGCGTGTACCTGGAGCGCTACGAAGCCGATCCCGAACTGCACCACCTGCCTACCCAGCAGGCCCTCTCGGCCCTGATCCTGCTTGCCGAACAGGTGGCCGGCATCGAAGGCTGGACCGGACGCGCGCGTCCGACCGTTACCACGTAAAACCATAAGGAAGACAGCATGACATACACACGGTGGACCAAGCTTTCCCTGGCACTGACGACGGCCATTACCTTGGCTGCAACCGGCGGCAATGCCGCAGCCCAGGCCACCGGCGTCAAGAAGAAAGGCCCGCCGCCCATCGTGGCGCCCAAGGCGGCCAAGCCCTTCTTGTGGGAAAACGCCACCGTGTATTTCGTGCTGACCGACCGTTTCAATAATGCCTTTACCGGCAACGACCTGGCCTATGGTCGCCAGAAGGACGCCGCACCGCTGCGCGGCTTCATGGGCGGCGACCTCGCTGGCCTGATCAACAAGATCAACGACGGCTACTTCGACGCACTGGGCGTGAACGCCATCTGGCTCACGCCGCCGGTCGAACAGATCCACGCGGGCACCGACGAGGGCACCGGCAAGTCGTACGGCTTCCACGGTTACTGGGCCCGCGATTTTACTGCGGTGGATGCCAACCTGGGCACCGAGAATGATTTCCGCAATTTTGTCGAGGCGGCCCATGCGCGCGGCATCCGCGTGATCCTCGACGTGGTGATGAACCACACCGGCCCGGTCACCAGGATCGACCCGGTATGGCCGCAGGACTGGGTGCGCACCGACCCCACCTGTACCTATAAAGACGCGAAAACCACCATCGACTGCACGCTGGTGAAAAACCTGCCGGACATCCGCACCGACAGCGACGCCGAAGTGGAACTGCCGCCGCAACTGGTGGAAAAATGGCGCCGCGAAGGGCGCTACACGCAGCAAATGAAGGAGCTCGACGAGTTCTTCGCCAAAACCGGCTACCCGCGCGCACCGCGCTACTACCTGATGAAGTGGCACGCGGACTGGATCCGCAAGTTCGGCGTCGACGGCTTCCGCGCCGACACGGTCAAGCACGTGGAAGCCAAGGTGTGGAAGGAACTGCGCACCGTAGCCGATGCGGCCTACGAAGACTGGAAGCAGGCCAACCCGGACAAGAAACTCGGCGACAAGTTCTACATGACCGCCGAAGTCTATAACTACGATATCGCCCACGGCCAGACCCATGACCTTGGTGGCGGCACCATCGCCAACTACTACCAGCAGGGCTTCGACAGCCTGATCAATTTCGGCCTGGTGCGCGACGCGAACAAGGATTACGAGGCGCTGTTCTCGAGCTACTCGAACATCCTGCACGGCGGCGCGCTGCAAGGCTACTCGGTATTGAACTACATCGATTCGCACGACTACGAGCCGCCGTTCGACGCCGCGCGCAAGCGTCCGTTCGAGAGCGCGACCAAGCTGCTGCTGGCGCCCGGCGCCGCGCAGATCTATTACGGCGACGAAACCGCGCGCAAGCTCGATGTGCTTGAAGCCACCGGTGATGCGAAACTGCGCTCGTTCATGAACTGGGACGAGCTGGCGCAAAACACGCAGCGCGACGGCTACAAGGTCGGCGACGTGTACACGCACTGGAGCAAACTGGGCCAGTTCCGCCGCGCCCACGTGGCGGTGGGCGCCGGCGTGCACCAGCAACTGCAGGCACAGCCCTACATCTTCAAACGCACGTATGACAAGGATGGCTTGCGCGACCAGGTGATCGTCGCGCTCGACCTGCCGACCGACAAAACCAGCGCCATCAAGGTACACGGCGTGTTTGCCAACGGCCAGAAGGTGCGCGACTACTACTCGGGCAAGACCGCCGTGGTACGCGCCGGCAGCGTCAATTTCGGCACCCGTAATCCGATCGTGTTGATCGGCCAGGCCGATTAACGTATCAAAGGCCGGCGCCGCGCTGCCGCCAGCAAAATGCGCGGCGACGGCGTGGTGCACAGCACGCGCGGCGCACGCATGGCGAACGCGCGTTCGACAGCTTCCAGCGCGCTGTCGATATCGGGCGCGGGCGCTTCGTCCTGCACGGCCTGGGCCTGGTGCCAGCGGGCGAAATCGGCCACTTCCATCGGCTTGGCGAACAGGTAGCCTTGGGCCTCGTCGCAGCCGGCCGAGCGCAGGAAGGCCAGCGCCGCGCCATTCTCCACGCCTTCGGCCACCACCCGGTGGCCCAGTTCCTGCGACAGCGAAATCATGGCGCGCACCAGCCCTTGCTGGCGCTGGTCGTGCTCGATGCCGCGCACGAACGACTGGTCGATCTTGACCACGTCGGCGGGCATGCGCTGCAAATAGGCCAGGCTGCTGTAGCCGGTGCCGAAATCGTCGATCGCCAGGTGGATGCCGGCATGGGCCAGCGCATCGAGCGTGGCGTGCGCCTTGGTCGGGTGCTCCATGATGGCGCTCTCGGTGATTTCCAGTTCCAGGCAGTGGTGCGGCAGGCGGCGCCGTTGCAGTCCCTCGACCACGCGGTCGGCAAAGTCGGCTTCGAGCAGGTTGGGCGCCGAAACGTTGAGCGACAGTTGCAGCACCAGGCCCGCATGGCGCCAGGCCAGTTGCTGGTCGAGCGCGGTATTCAGGACCCAGGCGGTGGCCGCCTGCGCCAGGCGCGAACGCTCGACGATGGGCATGAATTCGCCGGGGCCGATGGCGCCCAGGGTGGGGTGGTTCCAGCGCAGCAGCGCTTCGGCGCCCACGCATTCGCCGCTGGCGATGTCGATGCGCGGCTGGAACACCAGGCGCAGCTGGTCACGGCTCTCGAGCGCCGCGCCGAAATCGTTGAGCAGGTTGAAGCGGCGGCGATACACCTGGTCTTCGCCGGCCGAATACATGGCCACGCTGCGGCCCGATTCGATCGCGTCCTGCACGGCGCTCTGCGCGCGGCGCAGCACGCTGAGGGCATCGGTATTGCTCAGGTCGAAAGGCACGACGCCGATGGTGGGCGTGGCAACAAAGCGGGTCTTGACGGTGGCGATCGCATGATCGAGCTTGGCCTCGAGCAGGGACGGGTAGCGGTCGATCTCGACGGTGGGCGTGTTGAGCATGGCGAACTGCGTGGTGGCCACGTGGTAGACCTTGCGCCCGGCCCCCAGTTCGGCGCGGATCCACGCTGCGGCATCGGCCACCAGTTCGTCGAGGTAGCGCGGGTTCATGGCGCGCACGGCGTGCGCCAGCTGCCCCGGCGTGGCCAGGTTGATCAGCACTGCCACGCGCTGGGCGCCGGTGGCGCTGTCGCGCTGCAGGTCCTGGAAGTCTTCGATGAACTGGTTGCGGTTGGGCAGGCCGCTGATCGGGTCGATGCGGCCCAGCGCATGCATGATCTCGATCTGCGACATCACCATCGCCGCCAGGTCGCACAGGATGGTCAGCTCTTCCGGCGTGGTATCGCGCGGCTCGGTGCCCAGCACGCACATGGCGCCCAGGCAGTGTCCGTCGGCGGTCACCAGCGGTGCGCCGGCGTAGTAGCGGATGCCGCCGGCGGCCAGCGGGCTGTCGCGGAAATACGCGTCGTCCTGCAGGTCGGGGATGATCAGCAGGTCGCTATTGTCGGCCACACTGCCGCACGGGGCCTTGAGGCGCGGGATCGACCAATGGTCGACGCCCACGCGTGACTTAAACCACTGGCGGTCGCTGTCGGTCAGCGAGACCGCTGCGATCGGCAGGTTGAACAGCCGCGCGGCCATGCGCGTGATGCGGTCGAACGCTTCACTGGGCGGCGTGTCGAGGATATTGAGCTTGTAGAGCGCGTCTAGGCGCTGGGCTTCCGTGGTCTGGCAAGAAATAGTCATGGTCGTTTTCGTTTTGGTGGTGCCAGCGGGCGATGTCCTGCCCACTGCGGGACGTGCGTGACAACGAGCTACTCAATGCGGGGTGGCGGTAGTACAATCGATTGCATCAATTGAAATATTATTGCGCTCGTGAAATTAATAGTACCATGATTTAAGTTTTTGCCGGCGCGCACGGTTTCAATTGCGCGCGCCGGCAACCCCCATCTTACTCTGCCACGAACACCACGGCGCTGCGCGCCGGCACTGAAAAGGTGCCGGTGGCCGTGGTGTATTTGGCGCCGGCGGCGATGCGCCGGTCGGCCGCCCCGGCGCCCAGGTGCACCGGGTGCAGCCGGTAGCGGCGGCCCTGTTCTGCGTTGACGACGACCTGCTGCGCCACCTTGTCCGCGTTGATCACGTAGGTGATGGCCTTGAAACGGGCGCCGGGGTAGCCGGCGCCGTCGAGGTGGCCCACGATCACGGTCGGCACCTGCTGCGCGCCGGTGTTATAAAAGCGCAGGCGCTGTTCGACATCCTTGGCCGTGCGCAGGCGGAACAGCGTGCTGCTGGCGCGGATGGCCAGCAGGTCGCGGAAGGCGTCGCGGGTCCAGGCGATGTCCTGCGGCGTGGGCTTGATATCGGCCGCGCGCGCCAGCAGGGGACGCATCAGCGCGTAATCCTTGCCGTTGTCCTCCTCGCGCGGCAGGCCGGTGCCGAAGTAGTTGTCGCGGTAGGTCCAGTCCAGGCGGTTGAACCAGTCGCCGGACTCGAAGCTGTTGCGGTCCAGCGATTTCGATCGCAGGATGTCGAAGCCGGCGTGGAAGTAGGGCACGCCCTGGCTGAACGCATTGATCGCCGCGCCCAGTATTTGCACCTGCGCCCGTTCGGCCGTGGTGGTACCCAGCGGCAGCTTGAAGGCATTGATGTCGAACAGGGTCTGGTTGTCGTGGTTTTCCACGTAGTTGACGGTCTCGCCCGGTTCGCTGGCGTAGCCGGCCGGCTGGTTGCCGCCATAGACCATGTCTTCGAGGCGCTTGCGCTCGCCCTGGCGGGTTTGCATGGTGAAGCCGCGCAGCGAACCGGCCAGGCCCACCTTGACCATGTCGGCTGCGTCCATCAGGTCTTGCTTGGTGCGTGGCGCCGCGCTGGCGTTGGCGTTGGCGTCGTATGCCAGGCCATTGATCCAGCCCTGCTGGCTGGCGATTTGCGCGCTGCCGTCGGCTGCACCGCCACCGCGCATGGCGTCGCGCGCGCGGTCGCTGAAGGTGCCGATGCCGGTACCGTTCAGAGACAGCTGCGACGCCTGCACGAAGCGCGCGCCGTCGGCCACTTCGCCGAAGTTCCAGCCTTCGCCGATCAGGTTGATGTGGCGGCCGGCGGCCTGGTTCACGCGCGCCTGCAGTTGCTCCATCGCTGTGCGCGGCTGGTGGCCCATCAGGTCGAAGCGGAACGAGTCGATCTTGTACTGCACCGCCCACAGCTCGGCCGAATCGATCATCAGCTTGGCCATCATCAGGTTTTCGGTGGCGGTGTTGTCGCAGCAGGTGGAACGTTCGATCGCGCCTTTCGCATCGAGCCGGTGGTAGTAGCCGGGCACCACGCGGTCGAGCACCGATCGCTGGTCCTGGCCGGCGATAAAGGTGTGGTTGTACACCACGTCCATGCCCACCCGCAGGCCAATCTTGTGCAGCGCCTGCACCATGCGGCGGAATTCGACGATGCGCGCAGCACCATCGTCGGCGCTGGTCGCGTAGCTGCCCTCGGGAGCGCTGTAGTGGTACGGGTCGTAGCCCCAGTTGTAGCAGTCGGTGAACTTGACAGCGGTGATGGCCGCCTGCTGTGCCAGTCCGTCGGGTGTCAAGCCGGGCAGGGCGGCGATCTCCGCCAGCGTGGATTTGCAGCCCTGTTCCGGCACGGTGGCGATGTCGTACACGGGAAGCAGGTGGATGTCGGTCATGCCGGCTTTGCTGAGCGCTTGCAGGTGGCGCATGCCGTTCGAGCCGGTCTCCGTGAAGGCCGTATATTTGCCGCGGTTGGCGGCGCTCACGGTGGCGTCGTTGATCGAAAAGTCGCGCACGTGCAGCTCGTAAATCGCCATGTCCGGCTGTGCGGCCACCCGCTTCGGTATCGGCGTGCGGTCCCAGCCTGCCGGTTTGAGGCTGGCCGCGCCGAGGTCGGCGATGTAGCTGCGTTTTGAATCCGTGGTCAGGCTGACTGAGTACGGATCGGTGACCAGGTTGCGCACCAGGCCTGCGGTGGGCGCCACCACGTCCACCAGGTACTGGTAGTACTGGTCGCGATGGCCCGCGTGTTGGCCGGGCAGCTCGGCGGACCAGATGCCGCTGGCATCGTCGCGGCGCATGGCGGTCAGCGCGGTTGCTGTTGAAGAACCGCTGGCGTAGGTGCACACTGCCACGCTCTGTGCGGTGGGCGCCCACAGCTTGAAGCCGGCGGCGTTGGCGCGCACGGTGACACCGAGGTCGGGCGCTTGGGCGGCGCTGGCGTACAGGTCGTCCAGGGCGCCGGGCAGTTGCGCGGTGGTGGCATCGAGCACCGTGCCATCGGGCGCTTCGCGCACCAGCAGCAGCTGGCCGGTGAGCAGGGCCGGGATGCGGGCGGCATCACCTGCCGCCACGGCCAGCAACGGTCCCTTGCCGATGAATTTGAAGCGCTGCGCCAGCGCGGCCGGAGCCGGCGTGATCGATGACGAGAGCAGCACGGCGCCGTCCGCGCCGGTCACGCGTTGGCCTGCGGTGGCGCGCAGCTGCGCGGTGGCCGAGTAATACAGTTTGAAGGTGCCGGTGGTGTCGGCGGCCGGCCACTGGATCAGCTGGCGGTCCAGCCAGTAGGCGCGCGCATCGGCGGCAGGCATGGCGCCGGCCTGCAGCACGGTGGCAAACGGGCCGTCGCAGTCGGCGATGGTGGGGGCGGCGGTCGCCGCGGCGCAGCTCAGCGCCACGAGGACGCCGCTAAAAACGCCGGTAAGAATCTTGGCCAATCTTGTCTCCAAACTATAGATTTAGTAGTGCTGTTACAAAAAAGCCGGCAATTCAAGGAGAAATGCCGGCCTATGGTAATCTAAAAGCTGTAGTTTTGGTACGGATGGTTATGCTTTGCGGTAGTTATCGACCATCTTGTAGCGGGTGGCATAGAGTGCGAACAACCCCGCGCACACCAGCGCAAAGCCGGCAAAGAAGAACATCTGGAAGGCGCTATCCGACAGCCCCGTGCTGGCGATGTGGCCACTGACCGTATCGTTCTTCACGCCGGCATTGACGATCAGCACCCACAGGTTGCCGATGGTGGTGCCCAGGTACCAGAAGCTGAGGATGATGCCCTTCATCGGCTTTGGTGCCTGGCTGTAGGCGAACTCCAGGCCGGTGGCCGACACCAGCACCTCGCCCAGCGTGAGTAGTGCGTACGGCAGCAGTTGCCAGAAGATCGAGACCTGGTCGCCGGCGTCCATATTGAGCTGGATGGCGCCCACCGCGATCCACGACAGGCCCGAGAGCGCAATGCCGGCGCCCATGCGCCGCAGCGGCGTGGGGTTGATGCCGATCGCGCGCATCAGCGGGTACAGTACCACGTTATTCAACGGGATCAGCAGCATCACCAGGATCGGGTTGATCGCCTGCATTTGCGCCGGCAGCAGCGTGAAGTCCCAACCGAACAGCGACAGCTGCGGGCTGTGCATGGCATTGGCCTGGACGATCCAGGTGGATGCTTTCTGGTCGAACAGTGACCAGAACGGAGTGATCAGCGCGAACACGATCAGGATGCGCAGCACCGAACGCACGCCTTCCACCGCTTCGGCCGTGTGGATGCCGCGAGCGCGGTCCAGTTGCATCGACACGCCGAAGCAGCCGAACGCCAGCAGCAGCACCAGCGCGGTACAGAGGGCGATCACGAAGCCCATTTGCGGAATCATGCACAGCGATACCAGGGCGGCGAGAGCGCCCACGCCGGCCACCATCAGGCCTGGCCGCGACTGGCCGGCTACGCGCGCCAGCAGCGCGGTACGGGCCACGCTGCTGAACGAGTCGGGATTAGGCGCGGCCGGCGGCACGTGCACGTATTTTTTGCGGCCCATCCAGAACACCAGCGTGGCAATCGCCATCAGGATGCCGGGAATGCCGAAGGCCACCGAAGGACCGTAGTCGCGCAGCAGCACCGGCATCAGCAGCGAGGCGAAGAACGATCCGAAGTTGATGATCCAGTAGAACGCGTCGAACACCAGGCGCGCGCGGTTCTTGTTGGTCTGGTCGAACTGGTCGCCCACGAACGCGACCACCAGCGGCTTGATGCCGCCCGAGCCGAACGCGATCAGCCCCAGCCCGAAGTAGAAGCCGTTGATGTTGTGCTCGAAAATCGCCAGGCACGCATGGCCGGCCACGTAGATCAGGGAAAACCAGAAGACCGTGTTGTATTTGCCGAAGTAGCGGTCGGCCAGCCAGCCGCCCAGGAGCGGGAAGAAGTACACGCCGATGACGAAGGTGTGGAACACGTGCTTGGCTTCGTTGGTGCGGTGTTCGGCCGGAATGAACAGCAGCAGGGTACTGAGCAGGAACGGCGTGAGGATGTTGCGCATGCCGTAAAAACTGAAGCGTTCACAGCCTTCGTTGGCAATGATGTACGGGATTTGCCGAGGCAAGGGCCCGTTGCCGTCCTTGATATCGACGGTGCTGGCGTTGCTGCTCACTGGTCTTTCTCCTGATTTTATGTAGTTTGACTACTGATTTCTACCTTTGAAATTCCTGTTGAAATCTCTAAGTATTTGATTTTGAAGAATTAAATGTGATAATTCCCCACCGGCAAGCGCATTGAAAAAAACATGTTCGTCATGTATATTCTGTACAAATTCTTTTTCTTTGCCCAGCCAACCCCGGATTCTCTTATGACTCAGCAACTAACTCAAGTGTCGCCGCATGCCAAGAACTGGTATCGCGAGTCCATCATCTACCAGGTGTACCCACGCAGCTACTACGACACCAACGGCGATGGTATCGGCGACCTGCCGGGGATTACGGCAAAGCTGGACTATATCGCATCGCTGGGCGTGGACATCGTGTGGATTTCGCCTTTCTTCACGTCGCCGATGAAGGACTTCGGCTACGACATCGCCGACTACTGCGATGTCGATCCGATGTTCGGCACGCTGGCCGACTTCGACGCGCTGATCGCCCGCGCCCACAGCCTGGGCCTGAAAATCATGATCGACCAGGTGATGGCCCACACGGCGGAAGACCACGCGTGGTTCAAGGAAAGCCGTGCCAGCCGCGACAACCCCAAGGCCGACTGGTACGTGTGGAGCAATCCGAAGGACGACGGCAACCCGCCCAATAACTGGCTGTCGGTGTTTGGCGGCTCGTCGTGGCAGTGGGATACGCGCCGCCGTCAATACTATATGCATAATTTCCTGGCCAGCCAGCCGCAGCTCAATTTCCACAACCCGCAAGTGCAGCAGGCGCACCTGGACGCGCTGCGCTTCTGGCTCGAACGCGGCGTGGACGGCATCCGTCTCGACGCGTGCAACTACCACTTCCACGACCAGCAACTGCGCAGCAATCCGCCGGCCACCAACCGCGATTCGATCACGGTCACCGATGTGAACCCGTACGGCATGCAGGCGCACGACTACGACAAGACCCGCCCGGAAAACCTGCCGTTCCTGCAAAAGCTGCGCGCGCTGCTCGACGAATACCAGGCGATTTCGATCGGCGAAGTGGGCTCCGACGATTCGCTGGCCACCATGGCCGAATACACGGCCGGCGGCGACAAGCTGCACATGGCCTACAGCTTCAATTTGCTTGTCAATCACCTGTCGTCGCACTACATCCGCCAGCAGGTGGAGCAGTTCGAGGAGCGTGTCAAAGGCGGCTGGGCGTCATGGTCGGTCGGTAACCACGACGTGCCGCGCGTGGCCTCGCGCTGGGGCGGCCCGGACGCGCCGCCGGCGTTTGCCAAGCTGGCGCTGGCGATGCAGCTGTCGCTCAAGGGTACGCCGTGCCTGTACCAGGGCGACGAACTGGCGTTTGCCGAAGCGGATGTGCCGTTCGAGCTGCTGCAAGACCCGTACGGCATCACGTTCTGGCCCGAGTTCAAGGGCCGCGACGGCTGCCGCACGCCGATGGCCTGGACCGCCAACGACCATGGCGGCTTCACCACGGGCGCGCCCTGGCTGCCGGTCTCGTCGCAGCACCGCGAACGCGCGGCGGCCGTGCAGGAAAACGATCCGGCATCGACGCTGTCCTTTACCCGCACCTTTATCGCCTGGCGCCGCACGCTGCCGCAACTGACGCGCGGCGCGATCAGCTTCTACGATGCGCCCGAGCCGGTGCTGGCGCTGCGCCGCGATCTCGACGGCGAGCGCGGAGTGATCGCCGTGTTCAACCTCGGCGCGGAACCAGTCAGCTTTAATCTGCCGCAGGCGAGCGGTGCGCAGCAGCTGGAAGGCTACGGCTTGCCGGGGACGATCGATAACGGCGTCGTGTCGCTGCCGGCGTTCGGTGCATGGTTCGGCTACGCGGCGTAAGCGCAGGTCGAATGCGGCGTTGACTTCTTGCTACGCACTATTTCGGGTATGCTTCCGCCAACTGCCTTGACTGAACCAACATGAAACAATCCGAAGTGGATCAAAAACTCAACCGCACGGCCTTTGCCGACGGCCCGCGCCTGCTGGCCGACATCGGCGCCACGCATGCGCGCTTCGCCTTGCAGACGGCGCCGGGGGAGTTCCGCGCCGTGCGCGTGCTCAAGTGCGACGACTACGCCGATATCGTCGCCATGCTGCGCTCGTACCTGGCCGACCACGCCGACATCACGCTCAACCACGCGGCGCTGGCCGTGGCCAACCCGGTCAGCGGCGACTACATCCGCATGACCAACCGCGACTGGGAATTCTCCACCGACGAAGTGCGCCGCGCCCTGGGCCTGCACACTTTATTGGTGGTGAACGATTTCACGGCGCTGGCGATGTCGCTGCCGGGCCTCAAACCTGCGGACCTGATGCAGGTGGGCGGTGGCAAGCCGGCGCTCAACTCCGTGATCGGCGTGCTGGGACCGGGCACCGGTCTCGGTGTGTCGGGCGTGATTCCCACTGTCGATGGTTTCGTCACGCTCGGTTCCGAAGGCGGCCACACCAACTTCGCGCCGGCTGACGAGCGCGAATATTCGATCCTTCAGTACGCCTGGCAAACCTGGTCGCACGTCTCGACCGAGCGCTTGATTTCGGGCCCCGGCATGGAAATCATCTACCGCGCGATCGCCAAGCGCAACGGCCGGCAAGTGCGCGACCTGACCTCGCAGGAGATCATGGCCGGCGCGCTCACCGATAAAGACCCGCTGTGCCTGGAAGTGCTCGAGTGCTTCTGCGCCATGCTCGGCGGCGCCACCGCCAACCTGGCCGTCACCCTGGGCGCGTTCGGCGGCATGTTCATTGGCGGGGGCATCGTGCCGCGCATGGGCGAGTGGTTTGCGCAATCGCCGTTCCGCTCGCGCTTCGAGGCGAAAGGGCGGTTTACCAGCTACCTGTCCGAGATTCCAACCTACGTGATCACCACGCCCAACCCGGCGTTTTACGGCGTGGCCACCATCCTGTCCGAACACCTGCGTGGCCGCAGCGGCGCCAACACGCTGATGGAGCGCGTGCGCCACTTGCAGCACGAGTTGACGCCGGCCGAACAGCGCGTGGCGCAGCTGGTGCTGGAACAACCGCGCCTGGTGCTCAACGAACCGATTGCCGACATCGCGCGCCTGGCCGAAGTGAGCCAGCCGACCGTGATCCGTTTCTGCCGCTCGCTCGGTTTCCTCGGCCTGGCCGATTTCAAATTGAAGTTCGCCAGCAGCCTGACGGGCGCGATTCCCGTGCGTCACAGCCAGGTGCGGGTGAGCGACAGCACGCACGACCTCAGCGCCAAGGTGATCGATAATACGGTTTCCGCGATCCTGAAATTCCGCGACCAGCTCGACGTGCGCTCGATCGACAAGGCCATCGCGCTGGTGGCCAAGGCCAAGCGCGTGGAGTTTTACGCGATGGGCAATTCGCGCGTGGTGGCGCTGGACGGTCAGCACAAGTTCTTCCGCTTCCGCATTCCGACGTCGGCGTACGGCGACTCGCACTTGCTGAACCTGGCGGCCGAGCTGCTCAAGCCGGGCGACGTGGTGATCGCCATTTCCAACTCGGGCAAGCTGCCCGACCTGCTCGAGGCGGTCGATGTGGCGCGCGCGGCCGGCGCGGACGTGATTGCGATCACGGCCAGCAACTCGCCGCTGGCGAAAAAGGCCAGCGTGTGCCTGGCGGTCGATCACTCCGAGGACAGCACCACGTTCCTGTCGATGATCTCGCGCATTTTGCAGCTGCTGCTGATCGACATCCTGTCGGTGGGAATCTCGCTCGATGCCCAGCAGGGCAAGCTGGTCGTCGAACATAAAACCAAGGGCGAGGCCGATGGCCGCCGGCTGCTGATTTCGCACCTGGACGGCTGACCGCCGCCCCATCCCCTTGGAAAAGGCAGACCAGCGCGGTCTGCCTTTTTTTTCGCCTGTTACAAATTGCTGCTTGAACTTTCGCAGGAATGGAATAAGATATGTCTTACTAAGTTATATCTTAACTCGTTATGTCGTAACGAGTATTCACCACCTGACAAGGACATTGCCATGCTGACCAATCCACACCACCACCATTCCCATCGCCACCATGCTGCCCACGGCCATCACGGTCATGGCGGTGGCGGCGGCCGCGCGCGCGGCCCGAAAATGTTCGACGCCGGCGCCATGCGCTACATCGTGCTGCAACTGATCGCCGAAAAGCCGCGCCACGGCTACGAGATCATCAAGGAGCTCGAACAGCGTTCCGGCGGTGGCTACACCCCGAGCCCCGGCGCCATCTACCCGCTGTTGTCGATGCTGCTCGATATGGGCCATGTCTCCGCCTCGCCCGACGGCAACAAGAAGCTGCACACCATCACGCCGGAAGGCGAGGCGTTCCTGGCCGAGAACCGCCAGTTCGTCGATGCCATCGTGGCGCGCATGAGCGACCCGGCCGAGGCACGCGACGACTTGCGCACCATCATGCACGAGCTCAAGCACGCGGTGATCGCCCAGGGCCAGGAAAACCATCCGACGCCCGCCAAGCTCGAGCAAATCCGCGCCATCCTGCGCCAGGCCACGGCCGACATCACGGCGCTGGCATGACCGTGCCTGGCTTATTGATCCCCGCGCCGGGTTCTGCACTGACCCCGGCGCGCGAGCGCCTGGTGCTGTGGCTGCTGGCGCTCACGCAGTTCACCGTGATCATGGATTTCATGGTCATGATGCCGCTCGCGCCGCAGCTGATGACGGCGTTTTCGATCACACCGGCCGCCGTCTCGGGCGCGGTGTCGGCATACGCCTGGTGTGCCGGCTTGTCCGGCCTGCTGGCGGTCATGTATATCGACCGCTTCGACCGCAAGCAGCTGCTGCTGTGGATGTTTGCGCTGTTTACCTTGTCCAACCTGGCGTGCGCGCTGGCGCCCACGTTCGAGGTGCTGATCGCCTCGCGCGCGTTCGCGGGCGTGACCGGTGGCGTGCTGGGCGCCATCATCATGGCCATCATCGGCGACCTGATTCCGGCCGACCGGCGCGGCGCCGCCACCGGCGTGGTGATGACCTCGTTCAGCATGGCGGCCGTGGCCGGCGTGCCCACTGGCGTGATGTTGGCCGCGCACTTCGGCTGGGCTTCGCCGTTCTATTTGCTGGTGGTGTTGTCGGTGCTGGTCTGGCTGCTGGCCGCGCGGGCGTTGCCGGCGATCGATGGTCACCTGGGCCACCCGGTGCCGCTCAAGGCGGTGCTGCCGAACCTGGTTGCACTGTACCGGGTACCCAACCACTTGCGGGCCTTCCTGCTGTCGTTCATGAACATGGCCACGGGCATGCTGGTGATTCCGTTTATTTCACCGGTGATGGTCAGCAATCTCGGCATCGCGCCGGCGGAGGTGACGTATGTCTATCTGGCCGGCGGCGTGGCCACGCTGTTTACCGCGCGTCGCATCGGCCGCTGGTCGGACCGGGTGGAGGCGCACAAGGTGTACCGCTACATGGCGCTGGCGTCGGCGGTGCCGATGTTGTTCGTCACCCATATGCCGGCCATGCCGCTGATTGCCGTGATCCTGTTCTTCCCGTTCTTCATGACGGCGGTGTCGGGCCGGACGATTCCGTTGCAGGCCTTGATGACCACGGTGCCGGAACCGGCGCGGCGCGGCGGTTTTCTGTCGGCCAATTCGGCAATCCAGTCGATCGGCAGCGGCACCGGCGCGCTGCTGGGCGGCATGACGCTGCACACGGACGCGGCCGGGCACATCGTCGGCTACGGCCTCAATGGCTGGCTGGCGGCGGGATTGACCGTGGTGTCGGTATTGTGGGTAGGCAAGGTGCGGCGCGCGTCAGAGCTTGCCGTCATTGGATCCCCACCTGCGTGCAGCGGGCAGCTTCGCTGAATACGGCGCTACAACGTAGCGCAGACCAGCTGGCTTTTATTCTGACGCCGCTACAGTGTCTGGCGTCAGATAACGAATGATACGCGCCGGATTACCGGCCACCACCGCATGTGGTGGCACGGAACGCGTCACGACCGCGCCGGCGCCTACCAGCGCGCCAGCACCAATAATCAATCCCGGCAAGATGGTGGCGCCCCCTCCGATCGATGCACCTTCTTCGATCACAGTCTGTGGGAATCCCTGTTCCGGATACTGCTTGGAACGCGGATACATATCATTGGTGAATGTTACGTTGGGGCCAATGAATGCGCGGTCGCCCACCCGTAAGCCATCCCACAGATAATTGCCGCATTTGACCGTCACTTGATCGCCCACCACGACATCGTTTTCGATGAAACAATGGGCGTTGATATTGCAGGCCGCGCCAATGCGGGCGCCCTTCAAAATGACCGTGAATTGCCAAACCTGGGTGTCGGCACCGATGTAGGACGATTGGACGTCGGCCAACGCATGGATGCGTGTCATACCGCAGTGCCGATCTCGGCCAGCGCAGCGCGCACTGCTGCCACCACTTCGGCAGCGTCGTCGAGTGTCATGACCGGTGACACTGGCAGACTCAACACTTCGCGGTGGATCGCTTCGGCCAGCGGGAAGTCGCCTTCGCTAAAGCCCAGTTCGGCGTATGCAGGTTGCAGGTGCGGCGCTACAGGGTAGTGGACGATGGTGCCGATCTTGCGCTCGGCAAGCAGTTGCGCCAGGCGGTCGCGTTGTGCATGGCGCACCACGTACAGGTGCCAGACCGGCTCGGCCCATTCCGGTACCACAGGCAGCGTCAGGCCCGGCAAGCCGGCCAGGTGTTCCTGGTAGTACGCGGCGATGGCGCGGCGCTGGACGTTGCCGTCGTTTAGGTGTGGCAGCTTGACATCAAGTAGCGCGGCTTGCAGCTCGTCCAGGCGCGAATTATAGCCAGGCACTTCGTTGTAGTACTTGACCTTGGAACCATAGTTGCGGAAAGTGCGGATGCGTTCGGCCAGCGCATCGTCATTGGTGGTGACGGCACCGCCGTCACCCAGTGCGCCCAGGTTTTTGCCCGGGTAAAAGCTGAAGGCTGCTGCATCGCCCAACTGGCCGACCACGCTGCCGTTGACGCGCGCGCCGTGGGCCTGGGCTGCGTCTTCGATCAGTTTCAGGTTATGGCGGGCAGCGATCTCGCGCAGCGGCGTCATATCGGCCGGCTGGCCGTACAGGTGCACGGCCAGGATGGCGCGGGTGCGCGGCGTGATGGCTGCTTCGACCAGCGCCGGGTCCAGGTTGTAGGTGGCTTCTACCGGCTCCACCGGTACCGGGCGCGCGCCGCAATGGCTGACCGCCAGCCAGGTGGCGATGAAGGTGTTGCTCGGGACGATGACTTCATCGCCAGGGCCGATGCCATATCCCTTGAGGATCAGGAAGATCGCGTCCAGGCCGTTGGCCACGCCGATCCCGTGCTTGCTGTCGCAATAGGCGGCAAAGTTTTTTTCAAAAGCGGCGGTTTCGCTGCCTAGTACATACCAGCCGGAATTAAGCACGCGCTTGAAAGCTGCTTCGAGTTCGGCGGCGTGGGCCAGATTGATTGCTTTAAGATCGAGAAAGGGAACGCTCATGATAATTGTCTGATTACTTCTGTGGTTGACGGGTTGCCGCGACGAATTCGTCGTAGTCGTGATAATAATCTTTGGGATCGTACAGGGTCGAAGCCATCACCAGGCAGACGCCGCCGGACGAGAAATTTTCCACTTCGCGCCACATCATGCCGGGTACGTAAAGCCCATAGTAGGAGCGGTTCAGCGAGAACTTTTTGCGGCGCGTACCGTCGTCGACAATCACGTCGAAGCTGCCCGACATGGCGACAAACAACTGCTGCAGTTCGATATGACCATGGCCGGCTCGCGAGGACCCGCCCGGCACGTCATACAGGTAATAGACACGCTTGAGATCGAATGGCACATGGATACCACTCTCGATCACGGAAAGATTTCCGCGCGGATCACTATGCTTAGGCAGTTCGATGATGCGGCATTGGTCAATATGGGACATAAAATTCTTTCAAAATAACGGGCTAGCATGTTTGAGCGTAGTGGCGCGGTCATGACAGCGCTTGTCTCAAATGGGCTGTCTGGCCCGGCGCGGCGACCCTGCTCACTGTGGGAGACGTCACATGAGTGTAATGGCGAAGCGGCAACAATCAATGCGTCTGACCAGCGACGCATACCAGGCACGCAGCATTGCTATGTTAATCTTTAATAATGACAGATTAAGTACTCCACTGCAAGTGTGCTACTGCGCGGAGGCTCCGGCTGCGCACCTGCGTGGCATCTGGGCAATCAGCTAATTGATAGTCGGCACCACCAGGATAGTTCACCGATGTCGGTGAGCAGGTGATGGCGCTTTGCCAGTGTGCCTGCGTGGGGATGAGGGTGCAGGCGTGCATGGTATGACGCATCAGCCATCAACGCTGGTGCGTTTTTCCGGGTGCTTTTCACGGCGCCAGCGCGCCAGGCTGATCACTTCATCGTTGGTGGCGTCTTCCACCAGGATCTCGTCGTCATTGGCCGAGACCAGGAAACTTTCCCACCGCAGCGCCGCATCGGCGCTGTTTTCCACAAAGCTGAACTGGTAATAGGTTTTGCCGTTGAGCTTGCGCGGCGCCGGATCGTATTCGATCAGCGCGCCGTGCACTTTCCCGTTCGAGGTTTTCTCCAGCATGGTGGACCAGGCGCGCAGCTCCGGCAAAGCCAGCAGGGCGGCCGAGGCCTGGTCCTTGGTGCGCGTGACCTTGGGCTCCGCCGGTGCGGCCGGTTCGACCGCTGCCGTTGGACGTGGCGCTGGCTTGGTGGCCGGGGGCGTTGCTGGCGGCGCAGGCAGAGGCTTGATCGGTGCGGGTTGCGCAGGGACGGCTGGAGCAGGCTCTGGTGTCGAATTGCTAACGTACACGCCGACGCCGACAAGGACGGCGATGACAGCACCGGCGGTGAGCAGCAGGCGGGGCGGGAGAGACGGAGAAGCCATAATGAATAGACAAAACTATTTTATAGACGGACATACTAAACCAAAGGCAACCATCGGGCAACGTTTGCGGCTGGGCAAGCCGACAGGGTAACGCATAAGCCTATACAATTTTGGTATTACTCCTATCTGATATTTCATTGGCGGCATGACTGTCGATTCCGTAACATCTTGGCAGCATAGAAAAGGATTTCATAGTGGACAAGACCATACTCGGCGTTGACTGGGGTACCAGCAACCGGCGCGCCTACCTGATCGATCAACAAGCCAACTGCCTGGCCGAGTACGAGGATGACCAGGGCATGCTGGCCGTGGGCGGGCGCGAGCGCTTCGGCGCCTCGCTCGACGGCCTGCGCGCCGCCATGGGCATCGATGCCGCCGTCCCGGTCATCATGTCCGGCATGGTCGGCAGCGCCTCGGGCTGGCAGGAAGTGAACTACCTCGACGCCTCGGTGCCGCTGACCGAATTGCCGGCGCACCTGGCGCAGGTGAATGAAGCTCCCTGGTCGGCCAACTGCCACATCGTGCCCGGCTACGCGTACCGTCGCGGCCCGTCGGCCGACGTCATGCGCGGCGAGGAAACCCAGCTGCTCGGCGCCGTGGTGCTGGGCCAGCGCGATGGCTGGCTGGTGCTGCCGGGAACCCACAGCAAGTGGGTGCTGCTCAAGGACGGCGTGATCCAGTCGCTGTCCACGTACATGACCGGCGAACTGTTCGCCATGCTGTCCAAGGGCGGCACGCTGTCGTCCATGATGGGCGGCGATACCAGCGACGCCACCGGCTTCGCCGCCGGCCTCGACCAGGCTGGCGTGGGCGAACCGCTGTCGAACACCCTGTTCCGCGTGCGCGCCGGCGTGGTGTCGCGCAGCGCCCCGGTCGAGCAGGCCGCCGCGTTTGTCAGCGGTTTGCTGATCGGCGCCGAATTTGCCGCCGCCGCCCGCAGCCTGCCGGCCGGCGGCACCATCACTGTCATCGGCTCGCCGGCGCTGGCCAAGCGCTACGCCGTAGCCGCCCAGCACTTTGGCCTGCAATGCCAGGTGCTCGATCCACATCGCGTGTATTGCACTGCGATTTCCCAATTCATCAAGGGCTGAACATGACCATTTCCCATCCAACCACGCCACTGGTCGCCATCCTGCGCGGTCTGCAACCTGCCGAGGCGGTCGATGTCGCCAAGGTGCTGTACAACGCCGGCTTCCGCGCGCTGGAAGTGCCGCTGAACCGCCCGGGTGCGCTCGAGTGCATCGCCGCCATCGTCAAGCTGAATTTGCCGGACACCCTGGTCGGCGGCGGCACCATGCTCAGCGTGGCGCACGTGGAAGCCGTGTACGAAGCGGGCGGCCGCCTGCTGGTCTCGCCCAACTGTAATCCGGCCGCGATCCGTCGCGCCGCCGAGCTGGGCATGTACTGCGCACCTGGCGTGGCCACCCCGACCGAAGCGTTTGCCGCACTGGACGCCGGCGCCCACGCATTGAAACTGTTCCCGGCCGAGATGGTCGGCCACGGCGGCCTGAAGGCCATGCTCAGCGTGGTGCCGGCCGGCACGCCTATGTGGCCGGTGGGCGGCGTCACGCCCGAGACCATGGCAGGCTGGAAGAAAGCCGGCGCCACCGGTTTCGGCATCGGCGGCGCGCTGTTCACGCCGGGCGTATCGCTGGAAGAACTGGGCGAACGCGCGGCGGCGTTCGTCAATGCCTGGCGCGCACTGGCTGCCTGATCTAAAAAAATAAAGGAGACAAAAACGATGAGTAAGCATGAGGTGCAATGCCTGTGGGACCTGGGTGCGCAACTGGGCGAAGGCCCGCTGTGGGTAGCTGAAGAACAACGCCTGTATTTCGTTGACCTGAAAAGTAAGACGCTGCACGCGTTCGATACCGAGACCGGCCAGCGCCACGCCTGGGAAATGCCGGACTACGTCTGCTGGCTCATCGCGCGCGCCGACGGCGACGGCTTCATGGCCGGCCTGCGCCACGGCATCGCCCGCGTGTGGCTCGAACCGGAATTGCGTATCGAATACATCGCCCATCCGTTTGCACCGGGCAGCGACCTGCGCCTGAACGACGCCAAGGTGGACAGCGCAGGCCGCATCTGGGCCGGCTCCATGCACAACACCGACTACGCGCAAGCGGTCGGTGCGCTGTTCCTGCTCGACAAGGACCTGTCGCTGACGGTGGCCGATGCCGGCTACCACATCTGCAACGGCCCCACCTTCAGCCGCGACGGCGCCACCATGTTCCACACCGACAGCTTCGAAGGCCGCATCTACGCCTACCCGCTGGCGGCCGACGCCACCCTGGGCGAGCCGCGCGTGTGGCGCCAGTTCGCCGAAGGCGAAGGTTCGCCGGACGGCATGACAGTCGATAGCGAAGGCTGCGTATGGGTGGCGCAGTGGGGCGGCGGCCGCGTATGCCGTTACTCGCCGGACGGCGACCTGCTCGAAACCATCCGCGTGCCGGTGCGCAATCCCGCGTCGTGCACGTTCGGCGGCCCGGACTTCAAAACGCTGTTCATCACCACCGCCAGCGAAGACAACACACCCGAGCAACTGAAGGAATTCCCGCTCACGGGCGGCCTGTTCGCGGTGCGCGTGGATGTTGCCGGCATTCCGGCGGCACGCTTCGGCTAAGGTTATCTGACGCGTCGCCGCTGCGGCGGCGCGTTCTTCCATGACTCGATTGTTGTGCCGCGCAAGGCGGCAGGGGGAGGTGCGCACTGGTGGTTGGCAGTTCCGTTTCGTCCAAAACAAAAAAGACACTGGAGATAACATGAATTTCAAGAAAATGCTTGCCGCGTTCTGCGGCATGGCGCTGACCTTGGCCGCCTCGACGGCCTCGGCACAATCATTCGCCAACGGCGCCGACGTGGGCTGGGTCAGCCAACAGGAATCCGCCGGCTATGCGTTCTACAACAGCAGCGGCGTCAAGACCGACCCGTTCGTGCTGCTGAAAAATCTGAACATCAACGCCATCCGCCTGCGCGTGTGGGTCAAGCCCGGCTGGAACGACGGCGCCGATGTGCTGTACAAGGCCAAGCGCGCCGCAGCGCAAGGCCAGCGCATCATGATCGACTTCCACTACAGCGACAGCTGGGCCGACCCCGGCCAGCAAACCAAGCCGTCCGCGTGGGCCAACCATACCCTGGCGCAGCTGAACAACGACGTGTACAGCCATACCCAGGGCACGCTCAACTACCTGAAATCGAACGGCATCAACGTCGAGTGGGTGCAGGTCGGTAACGAGATCAACAGCGGCATGCTGTGGCCGGAAGGGAAGACCACCAGCTTCCCCAACCTGGCCGGCCTGATCAACAGCGGCTATAACGCCACCAAGGCCGTGTTCCCGAACGCCAAGGTGATCCTGCACCTGGCCAACGGCTACGACAACGCGGTGTTCCGCTGGTTCTTCGATGGCGTCAAAGGCGCGGGCGCCAAGTGGGATGTGATCGGCATGTCGCACTATCCGCCGCCATCGGACTGGACCAACTACAACAACAAGATATCGATCAACATGAAGGACATGGTGGCGCGTTACGCCAAGCCGGTGATGGTGACCGAAGTGGGCATGGACTGGACGCAAGCTGCAACGTCCAAGGCCATGATGGCCGACCTCCTGACCAAGACCAAGGCGCTGGGCTCCAACGGCCTGGGCGTGTTCTACTGGGAGCCGCAGGCGTACCCAAGCTGGCAGGGCTATACGTTTGGCGCACTGGACGGCAGCGGCAAGTTCACCATCGCGCTCGATCCCTTCTGAGCGTAATTGCAGGTTGGCGGGAATCAGGGGAGAATGCGTCGTTTGAACCTCCGAGACGCATGATGAAAAAAAATCCTCCCCGCTACCTGCACCTGGCACCGGCAGACGAACTGCCGGTACTCGAAGCGCTCGATAACTTCAAGGCCGTGCTGGTGGTCGATGTGGACGTGCTGGAAACGGTGCGCTGGGACATCAGCCGCTGGCTGGTCGAGTCAGGCTGCAAATACGCCATGGTGTGGGGCAAGGACGCCGCGCAGTGGCAAGAGTCGATCGACGATGCTCACCTGGAAGCAACCAACTACGAAGACGTGGACGAAGCCGACCTGGTGATCACAACGTCGCACGAAGACGACGACCTCTCCGAAGCATTCTGGTTCGCCCAGCACCGCGCCAGCCACCCGGCGCACGAGCTGCACGACACCCTGATCGTGCACATCGCCGACGCGCCGCGCCGCGAGGAAATCGAGGACGAGTTCCACGACGCTTGATGTTCAGCTAACACCATTGACCGGAATCAGCCGTCAGGGTCTGCGCCGGTGTAACGTCTCAGTGGATGGGACGGCGCGATGGAGGCGGCATATGAACGGTAAACATATCTATTATTCCAGCAATAACTGGCTGTCCTATTATATTTGCCAGCGGTATTACGGGCAGCGGCACTATGCGTGGTGCGCGCCATATTTCGATGCCCGTTCCAAGTTGAGTTCATATAATCTGGTACCGCCGAGCTCCAATCCTCGCGAGATTTACTGGAACCTGCGGCGCGACGTAGACGGCCGTGACCGGCATTCGATCAAGGTAGCGGAAATCCGGCGCGGCATTCAAAAGGGTGCAGCCCTTAATCTGAGAGCGGGTAATATCGACAATATGCAGTATCGGGAAATCCTCGACATTGTCAAACAGTCCCAGTTGCAAGACTTTGCACCGCTGATGTTCGTCATACCGCACCGCAACGTAGCAACCTTGCTGGCGTCTGTGCCAGTCAAGCTGAGAGCCCATCCATTTTCTGAGGAATACATCATCAGAAGTCTGCCCCGGGATCTCTTTGATGCCTTTGAGCTTTAAGCCGGAGACCTGTCATGAATATCTTAGCCTACCTCGAACCAGTTCCCTTCCATACCGCCAACGAAGCGCTGTTCTACTGTTATCGCGCCTTCGACCAGCTGGCCTGGCCCCAAGAAATGCGCGGTGATTTTTTCCACGATGCGCCCGGTTGCGAGCCAGCCCCCGAGAGCCGCGCGCTCACGCTGGCCATCCTGGCCGGCATCGCCGAACAGGAGCAATGTCCGCTCGATCAGCTCGGCGCCAATACGCTAGGCGCGTACGCGCGCGCGCTGGGCGAGGTGGGTGACGTTCTCACGGCCCGTCTGCCCGGACGACTTGACGCCGAGCGCGGCGATGCGTTGCTGCGCCAACTGCGCGCCGACGTACACTAATCGCCAGACGTCAAAAAGCCCGCGCAGGCTTGATGCTTGCGCGGGCTTTTTTTATCGGCCGATGTTTTGGCCGATTGGCAATTACATCATGCCGTCCATACCACCCATACCGCCCATGCCACCCATACCGCCCATGCCGCCAGCTGCTTTGTCGTCAGCCGATTCAGCGATCATGCAGTCGGTGGTCAGCATCAGGCCAGCGATCGAGGCTGCGTTTTGCAGTGCCGAACGGGTAACTTTTGCTGGATCCAGAACACCCATTTCGACCATGTCGCCGTAGGTGCCGTTGGCGGCGTTGTAGCCGTAGTTGCCGGTGCCGGCCAGAACCGCTGCCACGACGACCGAAGCTTCTTCGCCGGCGTTTTGCACGATCATGCGCAGTGGCTCTTCCATCGCGCGCAGCACGATCTTGATACCTGCGTCCTGGTCTGGGTTGTCGCCCTTCAGTCCAGCAACTTGAGCGCGGGCGCGCAGCAGGGCAACGCCGCCGCCAGCCACGATGCCTTCTTCCACGGCAGCGCGGGTAGCGTGCAGTGCATCTTCAACGCGGGCTTTTTTCTCTTTCATTTCGACTTCGGTGGCAGCGCCAACCTTGATCACGGCAACACCGCCGGCCAGCTTGGCCACGCGCTCTTGCAGTTTTTCACGGTCGTAGTCCGAGGTCGCTTCTTCGATCTGCACGCGGATTTGCTTGACGCGGCCTTCGATTGCAGCAGCCTGGCCAGCACCGTCGATAACGATGGTGTTTTCCTTGCCGACTTCGATACGCTTGGCTTGGCCCAGTTCTTCCAGGGTGATTTTTTCCAGGGTCAGGCCGACTTCTTCAGCAACAACTTGGCCGCCGGTCAGTATGGCGATGTCTTCCAGCATGGCTTTACGACGGTCGCCGAAGCCTGGAGCTTTCACAGCAACGGTTTTCAGGATGCCGCGGATGTTGTTCACCACCAGGGTGGCCAGTGCTTCGCCTTCGATGTCTTCTGCGATGATCAGCAGTGGACGACCGGCTTTGGCGACTTGTTCCAGTACGGGCAGCAGGTCACGGATGTTAGAGATTTTCTTGTCGCACAGCAGGACGAATGGGCTGTCCAGTGCAGCAACTTGCTTTTCCTGGTTGTTGATGAAGTATGGCGACAGGTAGCCGCGGTCGAACTGCATGCCTTCAACGATGTCCAGCTCGTCGTTCAGCGACTTGCCGTCTTCCACGGTGATCACGCCTTCTTTGCCGACTTTTTCCATCGCTTCAGCGATGCGCTCGCCGATCGATGCATCAGAGTTGGCCGAGATCGCGCCAACCTGGGCGATTTCTTTGGTGGTGGTGGTTGGCTTGGCGATTTTTTTCAGTTCTTCGACGGTGGCAGCAACTGCCTTATCGATACCGCGCTTGAGGTCCATCGGGTTCATGCCGGCGGCAACGAACTTCATGCCTTCGCGCACGATAGCCTGGGCCAGCACGGTAGCGGTGGTGGTACCGTCGCCGGCGTTGTCGCTGGTGCGGGAAGCAACTTCCTTGACCATTTGCGCGCCCATGTTTTGCAGCTTGTCTTTCAGTTCGACTTCTTTAGCAACCGATACGCCGTCCTTGGTGACGGTAGGGGCGCCGAACGAGCGCTCCAGTACCACGTTACGGCCTTTAGGGCCCAGGGTTACTTTAACGGCGTTGGCCAGAATGTTGACGCCTTCAACCATTTTGGCGCGCGCTGCGTCGCCGAAGATTACTTCTTTAGCTGCCATGTTTTTTACTCCAGTAAGGTATTAAGTGGGAATCGTTGACCAGTGATTGCAAATGCAATTACTTGGTGACGATCGCCATGATGTCTTCTTCGCGCATGACCATCAGTTCCTGGCCGTCGATCTTGACGGTCTGGCCGGCGTATTTGCCGAACAGGACGCGGTCGCCTACTTTG